>CBJMI02800__coassemble_480_pt1 | contig 51692 bp, 47 predicted proteins | sample CBJMI02800__metabat2_low_PE_005 | metagenome-assembled genome bin CBJMI02800 | reverse complement strand
TAGAAGCGTAGATGAAATTTTAGCTATGCTTAAAAGATCCAATTTACAAGCTGTGCATGAAGCGCCGTAGCAAGAGCGTCTTTTCTAAAATCATCTATACCCAAAAGTGCCGCAAAAGCCACTCCACGCATACCCGCTTTTAAAGCTCTTTCTTGAGCATTAAAGCGATAAGGAAAAATGCGTTTTTCACCAGCTAAATGAATTTTAGAATATTTTAGAGGATTGTAAGTTTCTTGAAAAACAGTCACATAATCACAACCCTTTTCATGCAAAATTTTATATTCATCTTCATTCATAGGATAAATTTCAACACCTACAACCTTAAAATACTCTCTAGCAATCTTGCAAGCATTTGCTATATATTCTACACTTGCAAACTCCCTACCCTCACCTGTTAGCATTAAAATTTCTTCTAAACCACTTTTAGCAATGGCTTGCATTTCTTCGTGAATTTCAGCTTCATTTAGCTTAGCTCTTGCGATTTTATTGCCTTTTTGAAAACCACAATAAACACATTTAGAATTACAATAATTTGACAAATAAAGTGGGGTAAAAAGAGAGATAGAATTTCCAAAATATTTTTGCTTGACTTTAGCGGATTTAAAGGCTAATTCTTCTATGAAATCTTCTGCTGCACTTGAAAGCAAGGCTTTTAAATGCTCTATGCTTAAATGTGTTTGATTTAAAGCATTTTTAACATCTTTAGCGCTAAATTGACTCTCATCATAGCTTTGAACTTGACTTAAAACCTTATTTAAAATTTCGCTTTTTATTTCCTGCATGTGAGGTAAATGCTGCATATAATCTTGCATAATCAATCCCTTAAAAAGCCTGTTAATGGAGAACTTGCTTTAGCTTCACTCACACTTGCCACACCTGCTAAAAAAGCCGCTCTTCCCGCATTTACTGCCAAAGAAAAAGCTCTAGCCATCAAGGCTATATCTTTAGCTTCAGCTACGGCTGTATTTACCATCACTGCACTTACTCCCATTTGCATAGCTTCACAAGCTTGTGAAGGACTTCCAATACCCGCATCTACAATGATAGGCAAATCAATTTCATTAAGCAAAATTTGTATAAATTCCTTAGCACATAAACCTTTATTACTCCCAATAGGCGCTGCTAAAGGCATGATAGCCGCAGCTCCAGCATCACGCATAGCTCTAGCTGCGTAAAGATCAGCATGCATGTAAGGTAGGGGCGTAAAACCCTCTTTAGCTAAAAGCTCACAAGCTTTAATCGTTTCATAATTATCAGGCAGCAAATACCTACTATCGCTTATCACTTCTATTTTGATAAGTTCTCCACAACCAAGCTCTCTTGAAAGCCTTGCAATGCGTAAGGCTTCATCGGCGTTTCTTGCGCCTGAAGTGTTGGGCAAAAGTGTGATATTTTTAGGGATATAATCAAGTATATTAGCAATTTCCCCTGTATTTGCACGGCGTAAGGCTAGAGTGATAATCTGTGCTTTAGCTTCTTCTATAGCTGATTTTATAAGCTCTAGCGAATATTTTCCAGAACCTAAAATAAATCTTGAATCAAACTCGTATTTGCCTATTTTTAATTTATCGTTTTTTAAATTTTCTTGCATTTTTACTCCTTATTTGCTAAAAGCTCTAAAACAAGGTTACTTTGATGTCCTGCGCAAATATTTACCCTTGGCGCCATAAGTCCATTTCCCACCTTAGCACCATTTACCAAATCCCCGCACACATAGAAATTTTTAGCAATTTTTCTTGTTTGTATGCTGTTGCTATCACCATAGCCCGCAAGCCCTGAAGCACAGATTAAAACACTATCTTTGTAAAATCTATGAAAATTTTGCGCTATCATCGCTTTTGCGATAGCACTATCAAAGGCTTCACAAACTATATCTATATCTTTAAACAAAGATTTTAAATTATCCTCATCGATTTTTAAGGTACAAATTTCAACGCTGATATAAGGATTAATTTCGCTAATTTGCTCTTTTAAAGCTTCGGTTTTAAACTTGCCCAAATCACTTACACGATAAGCTTGACGATTTAAATTACTAGGCTCAATCACATCAAAATCAATCAACTTTAAATACCCCACTCCACTTCTTGCCAAATTTATCGCTATATGTGATCCAAGTCCGCCTAAACCACACACCGCCACGCGCCCATTTTTAAGTTTATCGTGAAGCTTTGGTGTATGTCTTGCTCTCATCATAGCATCTAGTGCGTCTTTTGGAGGTAAAGTATTTTTTTCTATACAAAAAAGCTCATCATTTTCATTTAAAGCGATATTCTCTTTTGTTGCAAAACCATTGATAATCCATACATCATTTTCATTTTTGCTGATATTTTCAAAAAATTCCAAACTTGTTTTAAAGTCTGTATCAAGTTCTTTGCCATTGAATTTTACTCTCATCATCCACCTCCTACAAAACTTACGATTTCAGCTTTATCGTTTTCTTTTAAAATCAAATTTTCAAATTCACTCTTAGGTATAATCTCTCCATTTAATTCCAAGGCGATAAGTTCTATTTTCAAGCCTTTTTCTTTGATAAAATCCATAAATTTAAGCTCTTTTAACTCAAGCTTTTGTCCATTGATAATCATTCTAAACCTTTAAAAATTTTCTATCAAGTCTTTAAAAACAAGGCAAAGTTTTTCAAATTCTTCTATACTTACTCTTTCATCAATAGCGTGAATTCTATCATTACAAACCCCAAATTCCACTACCTTTACACCGTATTTTGCAAAATACCTTGCATCACTTGTGCCGCCTTTGGTATTAAGCTCTGGCACTTCATGGGTGATTTTTTGAACGCTTTCATTCATTTTTTGAACGATTTTATTATCGATATTTGTCAAAAAAGCTTCGCTTGATTGTTTTAGCTCTAACTCATAGTTTAAACCATGACAAATTTTTTCTACATAACTTTTTACATCTTCTAAGCTTGTATCAGGGGAATTGCGAACATTAAACATAAGTTTTAAATCATTTGGCGTAACATTACACACCCCCATACCTCCGCGAATATCAGTTATAACGATTTTTGAAGGACTAAATTCAGCACTTCCAGGATCAAGATCAAAACCCGCTAAAAGCTTTAAAACTGGCGCAAAATCATGCACAGGATTGATACATTTTTCAGGGTAAGCCGCATGCCCTTGTTTTCCACGGATTAAAAGTTTTCCATTGATAGAACCACGACGCCCTATTTTAATACTATCGCCGATTTTTTTAACACAGGTTGGCTCAGCAACCACAGCATAATCAGGTAGCATATCTCTTTCTTGCATCCATTCTAAAATAGCCTTAGTTCCATATATAGCTTCGCCTTCTTCATCACTTGTTAAAATAAGACTAAGTCTTGCTCCTTTAAAATCCGCATTCTTTGCCGCATCCACAAAGGCTGCTACTCCGCTTTTCATATCTTGAGCACCCCTTGCATAGATAAAGCCTTCTTTTTCCACAGGCGCAAAAGCATTATTACTCCAACCCTCGCCTGCAGGCACCACATCTACATGCCCACCAAAAGCTAAATGCTCGCCTTCATCTTTAAATTTTTTAGTGAGTAAAAGGTTTTTAATACCTTCTTTTTCTATAAAAAAAGCTTCAAAATCACTCAGTTCCATAGCGATGAAATTTAAAGCTCCATCATCATTTGGCGTAACAGATTTAAATTTTAAAAGTTCGATTAAAAATTCTTTTGCATTCATTTTTTATCCTAAGAAAGTTTTATATAATAAATTAAGAGCAAAATACTCTATAATTATAGCTGAAATTATATTGATTATAAAAACAACTTTTGCACTAAAAACATGACTATATCTTGCCACCACAAAGGCTAAAGCACTTACCCAAAAAAGTATAGCCACAACAAGCCCTAAAGTCATCAAATAAGCATGATTGCTGCTTAAAACCACACTTGCAGCGCTAAGCCAAAATCCTATCACAAAAGGATTTGAACCATTTAAAAAAGCTCCCTTAATATAACTTTTCAAAAGACTTTCTTTAAATTCTTTATGCTCTAAATTTAAGCTTTCTTTCTTTTTTCTTAGCATCAAATACGCCATATAAGTTAAAAAACAAAAACCAAAAATCGCCAAAGAACGCATAAAAATGACATTGTCTAAAAAATTTAAAAGCCCAAATTGAAGCAAAAAAAGATAAAGCATATCTATGCTAAATGCTCCAAGTCCTACAGCTATGGAATTTTTAAAAGCTTTTAGCGCATAAGTTAAAATCAAAATATTTACAGGCCCAAAAGGCACACTCACTCCAAAACCCAAAAAAACTCCACTTAAAAAAGAATCAAACATTACCATCTTTCATAAAATTTTCTATATCAAGTGCGATTTTATCAATAGCGCTTATAATATCTTCTATATAGATTTTATCAAAATACCACTCTAAATTCGCATCTTTTTCGTAGATATTTAAAATACTTTTTTCGCACATTGAAGCATAACGCCCTACAGGCAAAACCGCCCCACTTGTGCCTACGCTGATAAAAAGCGAAGTTTGATTTAGCAAAGAATAAAGCGTAGCATAAGCAGGGGCTTGCTCTTCAAACATGACTATATTGTGTCTTAAATCCTTGCTTTTGCATTTTGGGCATTGTTTATCTGTGATTTTTTCATAACCTATATTAAAAATTCCTTCGCATTTTAAGCAGCGAAGTTCAGGTAAAAAGCCATGCAAATGTACTACATCTTTACACCCTGCACGCTCTAGCAAATCATCTACATTTTGCGTGATGACAAAAAGGTTTTTACCCCATTTTTCTTTTAACTGTGCGATTTTTTCATGAGCATGATTTGGCTTTACATTTTGAAGTTGTGCCCTTCTTGCATCGTAAAAATCAAGTACTTTTTTAGGATTTTTTCTAAAACCTGTTGCAGAGCAAACCTCCATCACATCGTATTCTTCCCAAAGTCCATCATTATCTCTAAAAGTTTTAAGCCCACTTGGAGCAGACAAACCCGCTCCGCTTAATATCATAATGTTTTTCATCGCTAAACCTTATAAAATTTACAAAGTTTAGCGAAAAATGCTTTAAGAAAATAAATATTTTTGTAAGATTTTTTCTTTTTCTTTTTCTAACAATTCTAATTTAAGATTAAGAAAATCAATTTGTTGTTCCACTAATTCAATGTTTTGAACAATTTTTTCTTGAATTTCTAGCGGTGGGAGTGGGATTGTAAGATTTTCATAAAAACTTATAGGAACTCTTTTATGTCCACTTGCTCCAGTCATAGCAAGAGCTGCTTTTTCTCTTATATTTTGTTGATTTAGATTATAGAATAAGAAACTGCTATCAAGCCCTGTTTTTGCTCTAAAAATATGAAATTCTGTGCTACCAAAACCTATGTTATTTGTTAGATTTTTTGCGATAGCACATTTACCATTTTCCATGCAAGGAGTAATTTTTGCAATCAAAATATCATTTTCTATAAAATATGTGTAGCCTTTTCTTACTTCGTTTAATGACCTATCTATCTTACTTTGAATATAACCCTTATCTGAAACACTAGCCATTTCTATAAATGAGACAAGCATATTTTCATCAAGTTTTGATATTTCTTTTTTGCTAGGATTAAGTTCCATATATTGTTCATTCTTTAAAGAAATTCTCTTCCAGCCATCTTTTGGTGGAGTTGAGAGAGTTTGTAAAAGCTCTTGTATGGTTTTAGAAAAGTTTTTAAAAGCATTAAAATCTTGCCTTCTTTCCTTGCTTTGAGTTTCTTCAACTAATACTTCAGAATGACTAATTTGTTCTTCAATTAGCGAAAGCAAAAGATTAAAGTCAAGTTTAGATTCTAATTTTTGCAAATTTTCTAAAATAGAATTTAGCTCATACCCCCCCCCATCATCTATAATACCGCATTTTTGAAGTATTGTCTTGATTAAATTTTGATACTCTTCTACACTCATTCTTATTGTGTTATACTGCTCTTCTACCTTTTCACACTCTGCTACGATTTGTTTTTGAATTTCAAGCGGTGGAAGCGGGATTTTAATATTTTCAATATCTTTAGGGTATACATGAGGTTGTGCAGCACCCCTTGCTAAACTCATAATATATTTTTGATTGCATTTTAAAACATAGTATATAAATTGTATTACTTTCAAGTTGGGTAAGTTAATTGTAGTGCAATCAGAAGCAAATATTTTTTCTTTCCAAAAATTAACATATCCAGCATTTGCACCGGATGCACTTATGGTAATTGTATTCTCATTTCGATTAAAGTCATTATGAAAATATGCATAATCCTTACCACCTGCAACAACTTTAATATTACCTATTTTTGCTAGTTTTTGAGTAATATTTTGACCTTTTTGGATTTTAATATTTTCTATCTCTACTAATCTCACCAACTCATACTTAGAATTTGCAAAAGGATTAGACATCTCACTTTGCGTTGAATTGCTAGGATTTAAACTTATAGCTTTATTAAATTCCACTTTTTCAAAATCCATCATATCAACAAGCCTTGCTTTTGTAGCATAAATCTGCAATTCTTGCGGGATAACATCAAGCGTATTTAAAAAAGATTTGTAGATTAAAGTATTAAGCTTAGTCTCATTTTGTGGATTGCCTCTTTCAAAAAGTGGGCTCAAATAAGGCTCGTGCAATTCTTTTAAACCTTCATCACCTTTTCTATTACTCCACTCATAACCTAAAAATTTCTTTTGTTCTTTTATATCACTTGGGGATTTTATGATTAAAACTTCTTGATTAAGACTTAGACTAAAATAAAGCAATTTATCCTTTTCGATTGCCTGAGCATAAGCTAAAAAGGCTTTATCTTCTAAATCTTGCTTATCTTTACTTTCTTTATAAATTTTAGATTCTTTAAGTTTTTTATAATCACTTGTTTGCCTAAATGCATTGCGATAATCTTTAAAGGCTTCTAACTCTACAAGATTAGAATCTAAGTTTCCATTTAAAAAATTACTATAAAGCTCTTTATCAAATTTTCTAAAATCACAATACGCACTTAGATAATTTTGATAAAAGTTTTCATTGTCTTTTAAATTTTCAGCTTCTATGCGTTCTTTAATCAAACTATAATCTTGAGAAATAAAATGATTTTCTTGTTTAAAAGTTTCTTTTTTGCGTAAAAATAAAATAATCGTATTTGTCCCTGTTGCTCCAAATGTTTGATTACCTAGCTCTACAATGGCAATAAAATCAAAATTTTGAAATAATATTTCTCTTGTATTTTTATAAATAGAATCTTTATTTAAAATAGAACTTGGTAAGATAATAGCAGCTTTAGCATTATCATTTAAAATTTGATTTGCTCGCTCGCAAAAAAAGCATTCGATAGAATTATTTGTTTCTATGTTTATATCATCGTTAAAAAGTTTATAGGTATTCTTAGATTTATCACTTAAAGTTTCTAAAAATCCTTTTACGGAATAAGGCGGATTTGCTATAAGCAAATCAAAACTATTTGATTCTATTTGTGGTTTTGCTTTTTCTCCTTCTAAATTATTTGTATTTGCTAATTCAAAAGAAGCAAGTGCATCAGCATATAAAATATTGATTTCATTTTGCCCATACATTGCACTTGATACCTTAGAAACCTTACTTAAGCGATACTCTTTTTCAATACCATAAATATTTTTATAATGCTCTTTAAGCTCATCTTCTGTTAGATAACGCTTAAGCTCATTGGCATAGGTGTTTAAAAAATGTCCAGCACCACAAGCATAATCAATCACCCTTAAAGCTTTAGAGCTTTTGCTTAACATTTCTTGAAGCGGTAAAGAATACATAATAAATTCACAAATTTGAATAGGGGTAAAAAACTGCCCTTCATCTTGCTTCATACCTTTTTGCAAAAAAAGTTCAAAAAGATTGCCTAAAAATTGATTTGTAGAGTTTTGGGTAAGCTTGTAATTTGCAAAAAGCTCTACTATTTCTTTTAATACAAGTGCATTTTTTAAAAATAATTCTTTATTATGCACTTCTAAAAATGCAAAATCATTATTTGAATAAAATTTTAATTCTTTGATGTAATTTTGCATTACTTCTTTTAAAGTTTTTATCTTTAATTGCTTAAAGTCTTTTTCTATATCTTCATTAGATACAAAGGTAATTTTCTCTCCTAAGAATTCTTTCATAGCTTCTTTATAAAGCCACATTAATCTATCTTGCATATTTGCATAAGTATCTGCCATTACACCAAAATATCCAAATTTGAGATTGTTTTTATTAAAAGTTTCATCATAAATTTTGCAAAGAAAAATATTTACAAGTTTATCAAAGGCATTTTCCTTGCCTGATATATTATGCTTGCGTAAAATTTTTGCAAATTCGTGATATTTGCCTTCTTCTTTAAGTTCTTTAAGATTATCAAAAGTTGGAGTAATTTCTAAAATTTTATAGGTATTGACATTTGCTTCAAAAATACCTTGTTTAAAATATTGCAGTTCATAACTTTCTTTCCAAGTTTTAAAAAGTTCTATATTGTTATTAGATTTTTTATAAGAATTTTGCAATTCCTTTTCTTTTAGATATTCTTCGTTATCGTAAGCTTGTATGATGTAATTTTTATATTCTAACTTATCGCTAAAATCACTTGTATAAAGACAAAGATATTTTACACCTTTTTCTTGCTGAAAATAAGAAAAAAGCTGTCCGCCATCTTCTTGCATTCTATTCCATTCTTTTATAAATTCACTATTTTTAGAATCTGTGGTTTTACATTCTATAATCAAATAAGGATTGTTTTCATTATCCTTTACTAAAATATCAGCCTTACCACCTTTTTTATCCCTGCCAAGATTCCATTTTGGCTCTAACTCTAAATGTTCAGCCTTATAACCTTTTTCTAAAAGTCTATGCACACATTCAAAAACTACAAAATTTTCAGGGTGTGAAAAATTAGAAGTAGTTTTATCGTGAATTTTTATTTCTTTTGGATAATTAATACTTTGGTTTTTATAATCTATTAAAAGAGTGTAATTATTGATTGTTTTTACATAATTTTCATTTTTATTTTTAAAGCCTAAGTTTTCTAAAACTTGTTTTAAATTATCTTTTGTAATCATTTATTTCCTTATAATCTCACCACCTTAGCACCAAAACCACCTTGATTGATCGGTGCGTCATTAAAGCCCTTGACACTTTTATGAGTTTTCAAAAACTCTCTTACAGCAAAGGCAAGCTTTCCTGTTCCTATACCATGGTAAACTAAAACTTCATCAAAGCCTGCAAGCAAAGCATCTGAAATAAATTTATCAAGCCTTGAAATAGCTTCATCACTCCTAAGCCCGTGCAAATCCAAAGTTACACTTAGATTGCTTGGTTTGCTTATGCTTATACTTGTTTTTGCTACTTTTTTTGGCATTGCGCCACTTTTTTTAAGCAGTTTTAAAGGCACACGAAGTTTGATCCCATCGCTTTCAACCATAGCATCGTTTTTAGAAATGCTTATGATTTTACCCTTAATTTTTTCATATTTTACAAAATCCCCCACACGCAATTCTTCGTTTTGCTCCATACTTGGCAAGATGATTTCTTTTTTAAGTTCATTGGCTTTATTAAGGCTTCTTTGCTTATCTTTTGTGTCTTTAAGCTGTATGGTTTTCTTAGCTTCTTCTATGGCTTTGTGAAATTTAAATTCTAAATTTCTCAAACTCGTGCGAAATTCTTGTTCATTTTTTTCTTTTTGATCTTTTAAAGAAAGTAAAATTTCATCGACTTTTTGCTCTTTTTTCTCAACATTTTCAAGCTTAGCTTTTAGTTCTAATTCAAGATTGATATTTTTACCCACAAGCTCTTCTAAATTTTCTTTATCCTCGCCATAAAGCTTTTTAGCCTCGCTAACTAAATTCGGCGGAATCTGATAACGCAAAGCGGTTTCAAAGGCATAAGATTTTCCTATAGTACCTTTTAAAAACTCATATTTCGGGCGTGAAAGCTCTTCATCATATAAAGCAGCAATGAGTTCAACTTGCTCATTCTTTGCTAAAAGCATGGCAAGGCGTTTGTGGTGTGTAGTAATGATGATTTTAAGATTATTAGCTATGAGTTTTGAAATTAACACACTATACAAACAAGCGGCTTCTTCAAAATCTGTTCCAAGCTCTATTTCATCGATACCTAAAAGCAAATTTTTCCTAGAAAAAAGTCTAGAAAAATGCAACATTCTTCCTGCAAAGGTTGAAATGTCGTTTTTAACATTTTGCGGATCTTCTATGATGGCATCAAATTCTTTAAAAGTACCGATTTTACTTTCATTGGCTTTAATATGCATAGGCAAAAGATGTTTAGCTAAAAATGCTGCGCTTAGCATGGATTTTAAAAGCATGGATTTTCCGCCTGCATTTACCCCTGTGATGATTAAAACTTGTTTTTTAAATTCCAAACTCACGCTTTTTGGATTTTTTAAGGCAGGATGAGCGAAATTTTTAAGCACTAAATCCGTACTTTGATCACACAAAACAAATTCAAAATCCCTTTTTTTAGCAAGCAAAACCCTAGCACTATAATGATCAAAAAGATCAAAGGCTGTATTGATAAATTTTAAAAAAGGTAGATTTTTTGCTAAAAAAGCTGAGAAATTTTTAGCGTATTCATAATAAATTTCTTCTTTTTGATTTTTGATTTTTTCTATATCATTTTGCAAATTTTCAACACTTAAAGGCACGATATAAAAGCCACCGCCACTACTTCTACCTATGATTTTTGCTTTAATAGCGTGATTAAACCCACCTCTTACAAGCAAGGCTTCAAGATTGTTTATAAGATGGATTTGTGTATCGATAAGATAAGGCATTAAAGCTTTTGTATAGCAAAATTTCTTAAACTCAGCTATTATGCTTTCGTTTTTCAATCTTAAAGCGGCATTAAGATTTACAAGTCTTTCATCTAAACTTTCTTTTAATTCTCCTTTCTCATCGAAATTCAAACAAAGCTCCAAAGCCCCGCTAACAAATTCTATCTTTTGTAGCCAAGAGTCTAAATTTGTTCCTAGTTTTATTTTTTTTAACTTTTCAAAATAACGAAAAATTTTTACAAATTCAAAAATTTCATCTAAATGCAAAATTCCTTGCTTACTTAAATGTACTAAGGCTTTATCAAGATTGCTAAGCTCTGGCATAGTAGGAAATTCCACCTCGCAAAGCTCATGTATACGTTTAAAATGAAGATCAGAATCTCCTTGCAAAAAAATCTCCTTATCTCTTGCAAAAAGAGCTTTAAACTCTTCTAAATAGCTGTTTAAATCAAGCTTTGAGATCAATTCTTCTTTTGTATCATTCATCATTTAACCTACAATCTTTAATATCTATGATTAAAGAATTAAAACTTTGATTATTATCCTTTGAAATAAAACTTCCTGTACCAAATTCATAATTAAAATACGCCTTAGAAACATTGATATCTTTACATAAAATATTTTTATTTTGATTAAAAGCTACGATAATATCTGTTCTTAAATGACTTTTTTGTGTGTTTTCAAATTCAAAAAATACTGCTAAAACAATAAAAATCACAAGCAAAATACCAAAAAAAAGTTTAGTTTTTTTGCCTAATTTTTCACGCAAAGCAAAAGTGATTAAGGCTAAAATTAAAATAATTAAAAAATATAAAAAAAACCTACTCATTTTTTTGCCTTAATTTATTACTGATATCTCCTGCACCAAAACCTATAATAAGCCCTTCTTCAAAAACTTGCCCCTTAGAAGCCACCAAAAATTTACCCTCTCTTTTGATATCTTCTACAAATAAAGCCTTAGGAAAAACCGCTTTTAAATCAAGCCCTATAGGCTCTTCTCCTGCAGCATAAACAGGTAAAATTATAAGCTCGTCTACACCTTCAAAAGCCTTTGCAAATTCCTTTAAATTTGCAGCCAAACGCGTGTAGCGGTGGGGTTCAAAGATAGCTGTGATTTTCTTATATCCGCCTAATTTTGCGTATTCTTGTGCTGCACTTAAAGTCGCTTTTATTTCGGTGGGATGATGACCATAATCATCGATTAAAACCAAATTTTCATCAGCATGTAAAATATCAAAACGCTTTTTAATACCTTGATAATTTTTAAGCCTAGTTCTTATCGTTTCTATATCTAAGAAATTTAAAGCCGCCAAAATCGCCAAAGACGCATCAAGGGCTAAATGATATCCCATGCCAAAAACCTTAAATTCACCCCAATCTTTCAACTCAAAGCTTGTAAAAGGTTTGAAATTTTCTATACGCATGGTGCAGTTTTTGATATCTTTGCTCGGATAAAGCTTGGTTGACTCATTTTTATAATTTTTCAAAAACTCATCTTCAGCATTAATCACGCGAATTTTAGCCGTATCTAAAAACTCCGCATAAGCATGATGGAGTTTTGAAACTTCATTGCTATAATGATCTAAATGCTCTGCTTCTGCATTAGTAACTATAGCCAAATAAGGATTTGAATTTAAAAAAGAACTATCGCTCTCATCAGCTTCAAAAACAAGGTTTTGGCTTTCTTTATAAATCATATTTGAATCAAATTCTTTTAAAATCGCTCCGATGATCACAGAAGCATCATCAAGCAAAGAAGCCAAAATACTTGAAGTTGTGCTTTTTCCATGTGCTCCTGCAACTGCAAAAACGCGCTTATCTTCTAAGATAAGAGGTAAGGCTTCCTTGCGTGAAAGGCATTTAATGCCTAATTCTTTAGCGTGTTTAAATTCAGGATTTTCTTCTTTGATAGCAGCAGAATAAATAACTAAATCTTTGTTTAAAATATTGTCTTTATGATGAGGGATACTGACCTTAACCCCTTCTTTTTCTAGTTCTTTAGTGATTTTACTCTCTTTAAGATCACTTCCGCTAATTTTAAAACCTTTTTCTTTTAAAAATCTTGCTAAAGCGGAAATTCCTATACCGCCTATGCCGATAAAATGGATATTTTGCATCATTTAAACCTTTATACTTTAAAGGCTAAATTTTAGCACTTTTTTACTAAAAAGAAAATATAAATCCTATTTTGAAATGCCTAAACGCTCGGCTAATTGATATAAATTTAACTCTCTATAAAATTTATCAAAGTCTTTAGTATAAACATCAAGATTAAAAGCTTTATTCATATCTTTTAAAGTATCATTACTTTCAAAATAGTACCCTTTACCGCCACTATAAATACCTTTTTTATCAATCCATACAGCATCGTTGATCCCAAATTCTAATTTCTCATCACTTGATCTTGCTAACATATTTCTTCCGCCTACGCTTAAATACTTGACATTATTTAAACTTAAAGCATAAAGAGTTGGAAAAATATCTTTATGAGATCCTACACGATCTTTATCATAATAAATATTATCTTGCAAATCCTTAGGAATATAAAGATAAAAAGGTACACTATAAGCAAAAGCTTTTTGGGAATTTAAATCCATACTCATTTCGCGTACTCTATGATCTCCAGTTGCTGCTATAATAACACTATTCTTAAATGGACTTTGTTTTACTTTATCTAGAAATTTTCCAAATTCATTATTTGCATAAGTATAAGCTTTGATAATATTATCTTGTTTATCTTTTTCATAAGGAAGCATATTAAGCAAAGTTTGTGGAATGTTTTCTAATTTTGGCAAATCATTTTGTGGAATTTTATAAGGTGGATGATTGGATATGGTAAGAGCAATTATAAGGGTGTTGTGTGGATTTTTTTGAAGCAAGTCATAAACTTTTTTATATAAAAACTCATCAGCTACTCCATAACCATTTTCACTATCTTTTGCTCCATTATACTCTTTCATTAAAATATTTTCATCTATAATCTCATCTACTCCCAAAATACCGAGATAATTTTTAATATTTTGCCAAGATCCATTACCTGCACTTACAAAAATCACCTTATATCCTGCTTTCTTATAAATAGCAATAGGTGTTAAATCCAAATAAGTTTTCTGAAATTTGCTTGTAGAAATATTAGAAAATGGACTTACAAAAAATAAGTTTGCAAAACTTGGTATAGTTCCATTACTAGAACTCAAAAAACGTTTGAATAAAAAATCTTGCTTAAAATGTTTATCTAACGAACCCAAAAAATTATGTTCTGTATTTGCAAAATCAGCCAAATTAAGCCCAAAACTTTCCATTAAGTTAACAAATACACTAGGATGATTCTTTTCAGCTTTTAGATTTATAGGACTTTGATGCAAATAATCAAAAAGTTTTTCTTTAAGTTCTTGTGCTTTTAAAGATGTGATAGCCTTCAAAGCTGCTTCTTCTTTATATTGTTTTAAAGCCCAAGAAAATGCCATAATTGGATTTAACATTGTATCATTTACAACACTATATTCGCTAAAAGAATAATTTTGCACATTTATAGCCACATGCTTAAATGGACCCCTTAAGGCTACAACATAAACAATAATTAATATTAAATTTAAAGCTATCAAGGGAAATAATCTTAAATTAACAGGTTTTAGCTTTAAATTTAATATTTTCAAATTTAAAAAAACTACAAAAACTCCAAAAATCAACATTAAAGCTAAAATTTTTAAAATTGGATAATCATGATAAATAATACTTAAAATAGTTTTTGCGTTATCATCTTTTAGAGTAAACATAAAAATATCAAATTTAGTCTTGTAAATTTCGTAATAATAGTATTTTGCATAAGAAAATCCTATACAAAGACAAGAAATAACAATTATATAAATGCTTGAAAAAATGAAATAAAAATTTTTACTATATATTACTAACTTATTATTTATTTTTATATTAGAAAAAATTAAACTTAAAAAACCACAAAGCAAGAATGGTAAAAACGCTGCGCTTAAAAATCTTATATCATGAAAAACACCTAAAAGATACATTAAAAAGATTTCATTTTTATCACTAATTAAACCAGTAGGGATAAAAGAATTTTGCATTAAAACACGATTAATGGTAAAAGTTACTATAAATAATACACTAAAAATAAAAATTTGAAGTAAAATTTTTCTCATATTCACCTTCTTTAAAAATTCTTAAGAATTTTATCAAAACCCCAAAGTTTTCTTGCTTCATCACTTTTTTTAGGCTCTATAATAAGCATTTCTTCTTCAGAACCCAATTTACTTTCTATCTCACCAAAAGCATTAATAAACAAAGTATCGCCGTAAAAATTCCACTCATCTTTTGTTTTGCCTATGCGATTTACTCTTAAAATGCTTGTAGAATTTAAAAAAGCTCTTGTTTTTAAAAGTTCTTCCCATCTTTGTTTGCTTTCAAAGGTACAAGCACTAGGAACGATAACCAAATCAATTTTTTTCGCCATAATCTGTTGCCAAAAAATATCAAAATGTGTCTCAAAACCAAAAAGCAAAGCACATTTTAATTTTTCATAATTAAAAGTAAAAATTTTTAATTCTGATGGAGTTTTGTTGCTGAAAAATTTTTCTTCATTCCAATGTTCATAAGGCATTAAAATTTGCTGTTCATAACTTTTCACACCATTTGGAGTAACTTTTAAGCAAAGTTTTTTATAACTTTTAGCTTCAACGCTTACATAAGGAGCGATGATTTCTAATTCGTATTTTTTAGCAAGTTTAATCAAGCTTTCTTTTTTAGCTTCGCTTTGTTCTTTTATCATATTTTTTGGCATATGCAAAAGTTCTGTAAAAAAACTGTTGATCACATATTCTCCCAAAACTACTAAATTTACTCCATTGTCTTTTGAAGCTTTAAGATAATAATCAAGCCTTGATTCACTTAAAGCTAAAGTTGGAAACTGTAAAGCTGCTATTTTACTCATCAATTTGCTCCACTTCTAATTTTGCTTTTTCAAGCTCAAGTCTTGCTTTTTTGATACTCTCTAAACCTTCTTTATAAATTTTTACACTTTCATCTAAGGCAAGCTCTTGATTATTTAATTTTTCCAAAGATTCATTAGCGTGTTTTAAATTTTCTTCAAAACTCATTGATGATTAACCTTGTAGTTTGGTGCTTCATGAGTGATAGTAACATCATGCACGTGACTTTCTTTAAGTCCTGCAGTGGTAATTTCAACAAATTCGGCTCTTTTTTGAAAATCTTCTATATCTTTAGCCCCAACATAACCCATAGAAGAACGCAAACCTCCTAAAAGTTGATGCACCACGCTTCTTATACTTCCCACATAAGGAACACGCCCTTCTATACCTTCAGGAACGAGTTTATCTTGAGCAGTACCTTGCTGAAAATATCTATCCGAACTTCCCTTTTGCATAGCACCAAGTGAGCCCATACCACGATAAGACTTATATTGTCTTCCTTGATAAGTAAAAAGCTCTCCTGGACTTTCATCTGTTCCAGCTAAAAGAGATCCTATCATAACAGAACTCGCACCCACAGCTAAAGCTTTTGCGATATCACCTGAATATTTGATCCCGCCATCGGCTATCACAGGAACGCCAAATTTATTTGCTTCTTCTACGCATTCATCAATGGCTGAAATTTGAGGCACGCCCACACCTGAAACAATACGTGTAGTACAAATACTTCCTGGCCCAATACCTACTTTAACCGCATCTACTCCTGCTTCACAAAGTGCTTTTGCTGCAGCTGCAGTGGCGATATTTCCTGCGATAAGATCTAAATTTGGATATTTAGCCTTAATTGCTTTTACTGTATCAATAATACCCTTAGAATGCCCATGCGCAGAATCAAGCACAACAACATCAACGCCTGCTTCAACTAAAGCATCCACACGATCCATTTGCCCTACTCCTATAGCCGCACCCACGCGTAATCTTCCAAAATTATCTTTATTGGCATCAGGATATTCTTTGCGTTTTTTAAGATCTTTTATAGTGATAAGTCCTTCCAAGCGTCCTTGTTCATCCACTATAGGAAGTTTTTCTACTTTGTTGGTACTGAAAATTTTTTCCGCATCATCTAAAGTACAACCCTTTGGAGCAGTGATTAAAGGCATTTTAGTCATAACATTTTCAACCAAATTTGAAAAATCACTCTCAAATCTTAAATCACGATTGGTGAGTATGCCTATTAGTTTCTTATCTTCATCTACTACAGGAACACCTGAAATTCTATACTCTGCCATAATTTCTAAAGCCTCCGCAACACTTGCCTTAGGACTTACAAAAATAGGATCGATAATCACCCCGCTTTCGCTTTTTTTCACTCTTTTTACTTCTCTAACCTGCGAGGCTATATCCATATTTTTATGAATCACTCCAAGTCCTCCAAGTCTTGCCATCATGATAGCAGCTCTGTGTTCGGTAACTGTATCCATAGCCGCAGAGATTAAAGGCATATTTAAAGTGATATTTTTTGTTAGTTTAGTGTGAATTTTTACTTCCTTAGGTAGAACTTCAGAATACCCAGGACGCAATAATACATCTTCAAAAGTTAAAGCTCTTTTTACAATTTTCATCTTTCATCCTTAATGTTTAATCATTTGTTCTAAACTTAAAGCCCCATCTAACAAGGTTTGTTCATCATAAGCTTTGCAAATCAGTTGTGCTGATATATTAAGCCCTTCTTTATCTTTTGCAACAGGCACACTAATGCCTCCAAGTCCTGCTAAATTTACAGAGATAGTATAAACATCTTCTAAATAAGTTTGCATAGGGCTTTTTTGAGTATCAAATTTAAAAGCCGTTGTAGGAGTTACAGGCATAAAAATAAGATCACAATCTTGCAAAATTTCTTCATATTTTGCCTTAATAAAAGCTCTAGCTTTTTGTGCTTTAATATAATACGCATCATAATATCCACTGCTTAAAACAAAAGTTCCTAACAAAATTCTTCTTTTTACTTCTTCTCCAAAACCTTCGCTGCGTGTATTTACATACATTTCTTTTAAATTTTGGATATTTTCAGAACGCTTGCCATAACGCACCCCATCATAACGACTTAAATTTGTACTTGCTTCAGCTGTTGCGATGATATAATACGCCGCAATATCAAACTTAGAATCAAGCAAATTTTTATATACAATCTCATGTCCATTAGCTTTTAACATATCTATGGTTTTTAAAAGTGCATTTTTTACTTCACTATCTGCATCATTGACATAATTTTCAATCACTGCAATTTTTAATTTTTTATTTGCATTTAAATTTGGAGCGGTTTTGATAAACTCGATATTTGCACTCGTGCTATCCATTTTGTCATATCCTGCGATCGCATCATATAAAATTGCCGCATCTTCTACATTTTGCGTTAAAACCCCGATTTGATCCAAACTTGAAGAATAAGAAGCTAAGCCATAGCGACTCACTCTTCCATAACTCGGTTTAAATCCTACGCAACCACAAAAAGCTGCAGGCTGACGTACAGATCCTCCTGTATCAGAACCCAAACTTGCCAAAGCCAAGCCACCCGCTACCGCAGCAGCACTTCCGCCACTTGAACCACCTGGCACACGCTCAAAATTTAAAGGATTTAAAGTTTTGCCATAATAAGAACTCGCTGTTGAACTTCCCATAGCAAATTCATCCATATTGCAACGCCCAAAAGGAGAAAAACCATTAGCTTTTAAATTAACAATCACACTTGCATCATAAGGGGCGATATAACCTTGTAAAATCTTACTCGCACTAGTAAGCTCCCAGCCCTTTACGCTGATATTATCTTTTATAGCTACAGGCACACCTTCACCTGAAACACTTAAGTCTTTATCTAAAAATTGTTCGATATAAGCACCTATTTTTTTTTCTTTTTTTGCTTTTTCATTGAGTTCTTTTTTTAAATTTTCAAGTTCTTCTTTGGAGTATTTTAAAGCTTCTTTTAAAGTTATCATTTATTTTCCTTTGTTTTTTTGATCAAAAATACTGCTAAAGCACTAAAAGCCAAAACCACCGCTACAGTTGTGATGATAATGCTATTTGGAATAGGATTTTCTAGCATTGAATCCCTTTTAAAACTTCTTCACATCTTAAACAAGGTGTTTCTTCATCTTTACTTTGAAGTTTCCAACATCTTGGGCATTTACAAAGTGAAGCTTTGGTGATTTTAAATTTCTCATTCTCTACTTCAAATTCAGCCAAAATTTCTTCATTTTCATTGCTGATTTGACTTACCATAAACCAATCGGCTAATTCCTCATTTGGGAATTTATTAAAACTGATGTTTAAATTTAATTCCAAAGTAGATTTAATGATTTTATCTTTTTTAAGTATATCAATCTGTTCAAAAAATTTCTCTCTAGCACTCATTAAAAATGTATCATCTATACCAAAATCATAATCAAAATCCTGAGTTAAACTTAGATCAAATACATCTTTTGCATCGCCTTTGATTAAAACATTAGCATGTTCTAAAGCCTCATCTACACTATAGCTTAAATTTGGAGCAAGTAAATTTAAAAGCTCTTTTGCTATCAAAGCCATAGCCACTTGAGCAGATTTTCTTCTTTGAGCATTTTCGCTATCACAATAAAGTCTATCTTTACTGATATCAAGATAAATCCCACTTAAATCCGCACTTAAGAAATTTAAAAGCAAACTAAAACCTTTAGCAAATTCATAAGCAAAAAATGCCTCTTTGCTTGCTTTAAAAACTTTAGTTGCACGGCTTAATATCCATTTATCAATAAAGCTAAATTCTTTAACTTCTAAATCTTTTAAATCATTGGTATTGGCAAGTAAAAATCTTATAGTGTTTCTTATTTTGCGATATTGTTCACCCACTTGTTTTAAGATATTGTCTGAAATTTTTAAATCACTTGAATAATCACTTAAAAGTATCCAAAGTCTTAAAATTTCAACTCCATAGGTTTTTGCTACATATTCAGGAGCAATCACATTGCCTTTAGATTTAGACATTTTTTGCCCTTTTTCATCGGTGGTAAAACCATGAGTTAAAATGCTTTCATAAGGTGTGCTTTCATTGATCGCTGTACCTACAAGCAAAGAGCTTTGAAACCAACCACGATGTTGATCGCTTCCTTCTAAATACATACTTGCTCTTTTTTCTCCTGCGTCATAAAGTCCGCTATTTAAAACCGCATTAAAAGTACTTCCACTATCAAACCAAACATCTAAAATATCATATACTTTTTCTAAATTTTCAGCGTTGTATTTTGAATTTGTAGGAATTAAATCTTTGATTTCAAACTCCCACCACGCATCAGCGCCGTGTTTTTCAAAAATAGCCGCTACAAAGTCAAAAAGTTCATCATCAAAAATCACTTCTTTAGTGTTTTTATCCCTAAAAAAGGCTATAGGCGTTCCCCAGTCCCTTTGTCTTGAAATACACCAATCTGGGCGATTTTCCACCATAGAACCTATTCTTTTTACCCCACTTTGCGGATAAAAGGTTGTTTTTAAAAGTTGTTCTTTTGCACACTCTCTTAAAGTTTTTCCTTGAAGTTTTGGTTCATCCATTAAAATAAACCATTGTTTAGTAGCTCTATAAATCACAGGCTTATGCGTTCTCCAACAAAATGGATAAGAGTGTATAAATTTAGAAGAATGTAAAAGTTTTTCGCCTAAAAGTTCTAAAATTTTTTCATTGGCCTTAAAAATATGAAGACCTATAAACTCTTCAAGCAAATGAGAAGGCAAAAGCCTTTTAGCTCTTAAAGTTTCATCATAACATCCACTATCATCAACAGGCATTAAAACCTCAATGCCATATTTCAAACAAGCATAATAATCATCTTCGCCATGTCCTGGTGCAGTATGTACAAGTCCACTTCCACCATCCATCAATACATGCTCGCCCATAATTAAAACAGATTTTCTTCCATTTAAAGGATTGATAGCTTCAAGTTTTTCAAATTCTTTTGCGTTTAGTTCTTTTTGAATTTCTCCACTTGTAAGTCCTTTTTCTACCATACTTTTAAGTAAAGCACTTGCAAAAATCAAACCCTCTTTGGTGATCACATAATTTTCATTAGGATTTAAAGCTATAGCTTGATTAGCCACCAAAGTCCAAGGCGTAGTTGTCCATATCACTGCGCTTGCTTTTGAAACGCCTAATTTTTCGCAAGCTTTTACATCTAAATCAAAAGCCACAAAGATAGAATAATCTTCTTTATCTTGATACTCTACTTCAGCTTCCGCTAAAGCTGACTTTGCCGCCCAACTCCAAAAAACAGGCTTAGAACGCTCGCAAAGTAAGCCTTTTTTAGCAATCTCGCATAAAGTTCTATAAATCGCTGCTTCAAACTCAAATTTCATAGTTAAATAAGGCTTATCCCAATCTGCAATAATGCCTAAATTTTTAAATTCTTCTCTTTGGATATCTACAAATTCACTCGCATGTTGTCTGCAAAACTCACGAATTTCTTTTTTACTTAAGCTTTTTTTCTTTTCTCCAAGCTTTACTTCTACTTGTTGTTCTATAGGCAAACCATGACAATCCCACCCTGGAGTAAAACGCACACTCTCACCTTTAAAATAATGCGTTTTGATAATAGCTTCTTTTAAAATTTTATTTAAAGCATGTCCTATATGGATATGTCCGTTAGCATAAGGGGGGCCATCGTGTAAGGTAAAACTTTTTTTCGCATTTTTGCGATTTTCTTTCATTTTTTCATAAGCATAATTTTGCTCAAACCATTTTTTAAATCTTTGCGGTTCAAGTTCCGCTAAATTCGCCCTCATAGCAAAAGTAGTGCTGGGCAAAAGTAGAGTTTCTTTGTAGTCCATTTTTTCCACCTAATTTTTAATAATCTTAAATTCTACTCAAATTAGCTTTAATTTCTACTTTGTTTTTGGCTATAATTATAAGAAAAAAAAGGAAAATTTATGAAACATTTGCTTTATCTTATAGGAGATGAGCTTACTATAAACGAAAAATTCAAAAATTATATTTATAGAACTTATGAAGAAAAATTTAAAGAAATCAACGAAATTCGCATACAAAGTAAAACCGATAAAGATTTACCTTTTTTACTTGAAAATCTCTTAAATCAGTATGATTTTATCACTTTATTTACAAGCCCTTTGCATTATGCGACTGTTGCTAAAATTTTAGCAACTTTAAATGATGATAATCTTATCTTAAAAGATGATACCTTGGTTCCAGATAAAGCAGAATTTAGTAAAAATAGCTTTGTGTGTAATTTTTCAAATTCAAAAATCAATGTCGTTAAAATAAATCCAAGCGAAAAATTACCCAATCTTCTTGGGCATATAAAATTAAATTTTGCATATTTTTGCATTTTTGGCATGGATGATGAAAGCGCTATATTACTACTGCAAACCCTAACAAAATCTTATGAGATAAATATAAAATTAACCAAGCTTTTAGATAATCTTGTGCTTATTAAGGCCACTTGCGCTAATTTTGGAAAACTTGATGGTTTTTTAAATAGCGTAAAAAATCTTTTTGGACAAAAGGTGTTTTTAGGTAAAGATCCTATACATTTTATAAGCTCTAAACTTTTAGAAAAAAAATTAAAAATTTCTTTTGCTGAAAGTTGCACAGGTGGACTTTGTGCAAGTACCTTAACCAAAATTTCAGGTGTAAGTGAAATTTTTGAAGGTTCTATTGTAAGTTATTCCAACCGCATCAAACACGAATGGCTTGGAATTAGCGAAAGCGTCTTAGAAAATAATGGCGAATACAGTGAACGTTGTGTTTATTTTATGCTAAAAGGTATTTTTAAAACAGCTAATCCTGATTTTGCCTTAGCTATTAGCGGAGTAGTTGGCGAAAAAGATGAGGGAAAAATAAAATCAGGCACTATTTATATAGGTGCAATGTTTAGAGATGGAACTTTTATCCAAGAAACGCTTTATTTAGATGGAGATCGTGAATTTATACAAGAACAAGCTGTTTTGGCAACTTTTTGCTTACTTTTAAAATTAAAACCTGAAATTTTTGAAATTTAAGGGATTTAAAAATGAAAGAAATTAAGCTAAAAGAAGACTTGGAAAAAATTTATCCCTTGATAAAACAATTAAGAAATAACCTATCTTTGAAAGATTTTTTAGACAAAATCCAACTTGCTACACAAACTCAACATTATAAACTTTTTGCCTATGAAAATGAGGGAAGCTACAAAGCAGCTTGTGGAGTCATGCACTTTAATGTACTTTATCATAATCATTGTCTTTATATTTGTGATTTTGTCGTAGATGAAACTTTAAGAGGAAAGGGTATAGGTCAAGCTTTTTTGAAAAAAATCCAAATTTGGGCAAAAGATCGAGGATATGAAGAATTAGAACTAAGTTCAAGTTTTTTTAGAACACAAGCTCATGAATTTTATATCCAAAAAATGGGTTTTGAAAAATCCGGTTTTGTTTTTAAGAAAAATATCAAACTATAATATTTTTTGATTAAGCTTTGCATTTTATAATTAATATTATTATTTTTGATTTTAAGGAATAAAATGAATTTTAAAGAACTAATTTCAAAACGCAGAGCTTGTAAACTTTTTAATGATAAAAAAATCAATGAAAAGGATTTGCATTTTATCTTAGAAAGCGGAGTCTTAGCCCCAAGCTCACATGGATTTGAGCCTTGGAAATTTGTAGTATTAGAACAAAAAGAACATAATCTTAAGCTCTCAACTCTATGTTACAATCAACAAAATGTAGCAAGTGCGAGTCATAATATTATTTTTCTAGCAAGAAAAGATCTTCAAAGCAAAGATGAATTTGCACAAAAACAAGTGCGTCGTTTCTCAGGTTCTAGCGAAGAAAATTTTCAAAAAATTTTAGAAATTTAGACTCATAAAACCAATGCAATGAATGATAATGAACTCTATCATTATGCACAACTTCAATGCTATCTTGCTATGATGCAAATGTCACTAGCTGCAATGAGCTTAGGTATTGATTCTTGTATGATAGGTGGCTTTGAAAAAGCTAAGGTTGATGATTTTCTTAATTTAACTTATCCTTTTGAAACTGCTGTAATTTTATCCTTAGGATATAAAGCCCATGAACCAAAATATTCTACTCAACGCTTAAATTTTAATGAAGTCGTCGAATTTTACAAGGAAAAATAATGAAAAAAGAACTTGAAATTTTTAGTACAAGATATTCTTGTAGAAATTTTAAAAATGAAAAACTCAAAAAAGAGGATTTAAATTCTATTTTAGAAATAGCAAGATTAAGCCCAAGCTCCTTAGGACTGGAACCTTGGAAATTTATAGTAGTGCAAGATGAGAAAAGAAAAGAAGAACTTTCTAAAATTTGCAACCAGCAAAAACATGTAAAAGATTGCGCTGCGTTAATTATCATCATTTCAAGACTTGATTTTTTGGATTATTTTGAAGAAAAACTTAGAAAAAGAGATATGAGTGAAACAGAAATTCAAAAACGCTTAGATGCTTATATGCCTTTTTTAAAATCTCTAAATCAAGAAGAAAAAATATCTTATGCAAGAGAACAAGCTCATATAGCTCTAGCTAGCATACTTTACAGTGCTAATGCTTTAAATATAGCAAGCTGCACTATAGGTGGTTTTGATAAACAAAAGCTTAATTCTTATTTATCACTTGATATTCAAAAAGAAAGATCAAGTTTGGTGGTGGCTTTAGGATATTGCAACGATGAAAAAAATCCTCAAAAAAATCGTTTTAGTTTTGATGAAGTTGTAAAATTTATTTAAATTTTGCTTTTAAGCAAAATTTAAATAAAAATAAACTGATTCTTTTTTGTATTTTTACTAAGTCTTTGCTTAAATTTTATACAATTTTGATTATAATTTTACATTTAATTTCACAAGGCTTGTTATGAATTTACCCAATATCTTGGCGATTTTTAGAATGGTTTTAGCGCCTTTGCTATTTTTTTTATTAATTCATCATTTTGAAAATATTCATCAAAGTTGGATTAACTATTTTGCTGCTTTAACTTTTTCATTAGCAGCTTTAAGTGATTTTTTTGATGGATACATCGCAAGAACTTGGAAACAAACTACAAAACTGGGTGGAATCTTAGATCCATTAGCCGATAAAATGCTTGTTTTAGCAGCTTTTTTAGGGCTTTTACTTACAGGAAAAGCTAATGAATGGGTAATTTATATTATATTAGTAAGGGAATTTTTTATCACAGGTTTTAGAGTTGTAATGATTAGCGAAAATTTAAATGTCAATGCTTCTTTTGCAGGCAAACTTAAAACCGCTTTTCAAATGACTGCGATAGGATTTTTAATCATGGAGTGGATAGGCGGTGAAATTCTACTTTACATAGCTTTGATTTTAACTCTTTATTCTGGATTTGAATACATCTATACTTATATAAAAGCTCAAAAAAAAGGAGAAAAATGAGATCTTTATTATTTTTAATTGTTATTTTGATTTTGGGAATTAAATTTTATTCTATTGAATTTTTAGCAACTGTTTTAGTCATCTCATTTTTAATTTTCTTTCACGAATTAGGACATTTTTTGGCTGCAAGATCTTTGGGTGTAAAAGTTGAAGTTTTTAGTATAGGATTTGGAAAAAGTCTTATAGAGCGTGAATTTAAAGGCACAAACTATCGCTTAAGCACTTTACCACTTGGAGGATATGTTAAACTTAAAGGACAAGATGATATGCGTCCTGGTTTTGAAAATCTAGACAAAGATAGCTATAGCATTTTAAGTCCTTTAAAAAAGATTTATATTCTTTTTGCTGGACCATTTTTTAATCTAATTTTAGCTTTTTTTCTTTATATTATCATAGGAAATTTAGGTCTAAACAAACTTGCTCCGCAAATAGGAAACATAGCGCCAAACTCTGCTGCACAAGAAATAGGACTTCAAAAAAATGATACTATCTTAGAAATTAACGGTATAAGAATTCAAACCTTTGATGAAATTTCAAAGCATTTAAGTTTAGATCCTTTGAAAATATTAATCAATAGAGAAGGAAAAAATTTAGAATTTATTTTAACTCCAAAAATAGGACAAGGATACAATGACTTTGGACAAATCGTTGAAAAACCTCAACTTGGAGTCAGTCCAAATGGGACAAGCACTCTTGTAAAACACCAAGGTTTAGAAAGTTTTAAATATGCCGCACAAGAAAGTTTTCAAGCTTCTACACTCATCATCAAGGGTATTGTAAAACTCATAAGTGGTGAAGTTGAAGCAAAAAATTTAGGCGGTATTATCACCATGACTGAAATTACCTCAAAGGCTGCACAAAATAGCTTTACTTTGCTTTTATTTATCACTGCTTTAATTTCTATAAATTTAGGCATTTTAAATCTTTTACCTATTCCTATGCTTGATGGAGGACATATACTTTTTAATCTTTATGAAATGATTTTTAGACGCAAAGTTCCACAGCGTACTTTTGAATATTTAAGCTATACAGGCATGGCAATACTTTTAAGTTTAATGCTCTTTGCAACTTATAATGATATATCAAGGATTATAGGTGAATAAAAAATTTTCCTACCCTATTCCAAATTTTACTGATAGAAGAAAAAGTATAATCTTTTGGCGCTATTTGCGTTTTCAAGCAAGAAAAATTTTATATTTTCCTCAAGTAAGACTTCTAGAAAAAACGCTTAATAAAGAAAAAAATAAACATTTAAAAGACTTTTTCTCTCAAAGACCCTATGCTTGTTACAATGCTACAAGAAGATTTTGCGATAAAAGTTTTAAAGCAAATGAACGTGTTAAAACACTTATTTATGATGTTGATAAGGGACTCGCTTGTTTTAAATTTCTTCCCGAGGAACAAATAATTTTTTCTTTTGATGAAGATTTTGAGCTTTTTTTAGGATATAACTATAATGTTTGCGAAGAAGGTTTTTGGGCTTTTTCTTTAAAATTTAAAAAATACACAATCTTACAATGTAATTTTTGCTTTACTTTAGAAAACAATCTTCTACTTTCTTGTATACAAGGACATAAATACAAAGATTTTAATATTTTAGAAATTAATAAAATTTTAACTAAAAAATGTCATGGTTTGCGCCCTGTTGCTTTACTTATAGAATGCTCTAAGATGCTTTGTGAAATTTTAAAACTTCAAACTACTTTAGGTGTACATGAAAAAAATCAAATCCGTTCTCAAAAAGGAAAAGAAAAAGGCTATTTTGTAGATTATCAAAAAATTTGGCTAGAAAATGGTGGAGAATTAATAAAAATCAATAAACACAAATACTATAAACTCCACCACTCTCAAAAAAACCTAGAAGAAATCCCTTCGCAAAAACGCTCCATGTATAAAAAACGTTTTGCTATGCTTGAAGAAATCAAAACAAATTTAGATAAAACCTTAAGTATTCAAGACTAATTAAGTATATTTTGATATAATCTAGTCTTGCTTTATGCAAAATCCTTGCTCATAAAAATGGGCTTTAATATCCATAAGGAGAAAAGATGAAACATTATGAGGTTTTATTTATCTTAAAACCAACACTTACTGAAGAGGAAGTGAATGCGAAGTTGGAATTCGTTAAAGAAGTCCTAACCAAAAATAGTGCAGAAATTGAAACTGTTGTTCCAATGGGTACTAGAAAATTAGCGTATAAAATCAAAAAATACGAAAGAGGAACTTATTTTGTGATTTATTTCAAAGCTCCTACAAACTTGATCGCTGAGCTTGAAAGGGTGTTAAGAATCACTGAAGAAGTAATAAGATTTTTAATCGTAAAATATGAAAATAAAAAAGAAATTGCAGCTTGGGAAAAACTGAGCCACGGGATTAAGCAATCTAAAAAAGAAATCAAACCTTTAGATGCTCCTGAAATTCAATAAGGAAAAAGATGTTTAACAAAGTTGTTTTGGTTGGAAATCTTACACGTGATATAGAAATGCGTTATGCACAAAGCGGTAGTGCTATTGGAGCTTCCGCTATAGCAGTAACAAGAAGATTTACCGCAAATGGAGAAAAAAGAGAAGAAACTTGCTTTATTGATATAAGCTTTTATGGTCGCACCGCAGAAGTTGCAAACCAATACCTTACAAAAGGTTCAAAAGTACTCATAGAAGGACGTTTGAGATTTGAACAATGGAGTGATCAAAATGGACAAAATCGCTCTAAACATAGCATTCAAGTTGAAAATATGGAAATGCTTGGCAATTCCAATGCTCCACAACAAGGCGGTTTTGGCAATAATAGCTTTTCAAACAACAATTATAGTGGAAACTATGAAAATCAAAGCTATGATCCTTATATGAGTGAAAATCAAAATTTTAATAAAGCAAAAGCAAACCCTGCTCCACAAAGAAACCAAAACCCACAACACGAAGAAAAATTAAAAGAAATTGATATCGATGCTTATGATAGCGATGATACTAATTTACCATTTTAAAGGATAAACTATGGCAGAAAAAAGAAAATACTCTCGCAAATATTGCAAATACACTGAAGCAAAAGTTGAATTTATTGATTATAAAGATACAGCAATGTTAAAACATGCTTTATCTGAAAGATTTAAAATCATGCCACGCCGTTTAACAGGCACAAGCAAAAAATACCAAGAAATGGTAGAAGTTGCAATCAAACGTGCAAGACATGTAGCTCTTATCCCTTATATAGTGGATAGAAAAGAAGTAATCAATAATCCTTTTGAAGGACTATAATCTTTTAAAGCAAACTTGTAAAAAGTTTGCTTTCTTATACATTTATTCTCAAAATAAAGTTAAACCAAAGTATATTCTAAAACATCACTGAAAGTATCAACAGCAATGATTTCCATATTGTCTCTAACCTCACTAGGAATATCTTTTAAATCTCTTTCGTAATTTTTTCTTGGAATTAAAGCTGTTTTTATATCTGCTTTATAAGCTGCAATTAATTTTTCTTTTAATCCGCCTATTGGTAAAACTTTTCCTTTTAAATCTATTTCACCCGTCATTGCAACATCTGCTTTAACCTTTTTATCACTAAAAATAGAAGCAATAGCTGTGCTTATCGTAATACCTGCACTTGGGCCATCTTTTGGAGTAGCTCCATCTGGCACATGTATATGAATATTATAACTATCATAAACATTAACTTTAGGATCAATAATTATTTTTTTAGGTATTTTTATTTTTCCTTCATCGATTAAAACTTTTATCATGCTAAAAGCAATTCTAGCTGATTCTTTCATTACATCACCCAAACTTCCTGTGAGCGTTAATTCTCCTTTACCTTTAATTTTTACAGCCTCTACTTTTAAAACATCTCCACCTACGCTTGTCCAAGCCAAACCATTGACCTGACCTACTTGATTTTCTCCATTATTTTTTTCTATTTCAAAAACTTTTTTATCTAAAAATTCATTCAAATTTTTTGTATTAATAATGACTTTTTTAATATTTTCTAAAAGTAGTTTTTTAGCACTCTTACGACACAACTCTGCCACTTTGCGACGCAAATTTCTAACTCCTGATTCACGAGTATAATCGCTAATGATTAGCTCTATAGTTTCATCATCAATAAATAATTCATTGGATTTTAAGCCATGTTTTTTAAGCTCATCTGGAATTAAATATTTTTTCATTATATGAAATTTTTCACTTGGAGTATAAGAGCTAAGTTCTATAAATTCCATTCTATCTCTTAAAGGTGCAGGAATATTGCTAATATCATTTGCCGTTGCTATAAAAATGACTTTACTTAAATCAATATTAAAATTTAAATAATAATCCCTAAATTTAGAATTTTGCTCTGGATCTAAAATTTCTAAAAGCACCGCACTTGGATCGCCTCTAAAACTGCGATTTAATTTATCAATTTCATCCAATACAATTACAGGATTAATTTGTTTTGCCTCTATGAGTCCTTGAGTAATACGTCCAGGCATAGCGCCTATATAAGTTCTACGATGACCACGCAGCTCATTAACATCTTCAAGTCCACCTAAGGCTATACGAATAAGCTCTCTTTTTAAAGCTTTTGAAACAGAATTTGCCAGTGAAGTTTTACCAACGCCAGGAGGCCCATAAAGACAAAGTATAACTTTAGCACCATCTTTTTCTGCTATTTTTCTTTTTTCTAAAAGTTCCCTAACTGCAAAATATTCTTCTATGCGTTCTTTTGGTTTATTTAATGCATAATGATCATGGTTGAGCTGTTTTGAAACTTCCTTAATATCAAGTTTTTTCTTAGAAATTTTTTCAAAAGGAACATCTAATGCTGTTTCTATGTAAGTTTGAATCATCGATGCTTCGGAATTATCTTGATGAATGCGTTCGAATTTTTCAATTTGTTTTTTGATTTCTTTATAAGCGTCTTCGTGCATAAATTTCTTCTTTAACTCCAGACGCTTTTGATACTCTCTAACCTCATCTTCTTTTTGCGTATCAGAACCAAGCTCTTTTTGAATTTGTCTTAATTGTTCTTTTAAAAAATATTCTTTATTTACCTTATCAATACGAGAATGTACTTTATTTTTAATTTCTTTTTGAATTTTATTAGCTTCTATTTCTTGAGCAATTAAATCTATTAATTTTACTAATTTTTGCTCAAGATCTGTTAAAACAAAAAACTCATAAGCAACTTGTTTTTTAATACGCACAGTATTTAAAATCAAATCGCAAATCCTAGATGCATCAAAACCTTCTTCAATTGTTCTTAAAAGATCTGGAGAAAAATAATGACTAATATTTGCCAAATTTTTTACTTTCTCTTTTAAAACTTCAAGAAGTGCTTCTTTTTTAGTTCCTTCTAAAAAGTCTTCTTTTATAAGTTCTATCTTGGCTTCTAAAGGTTTATTAGAAATTTGCTCTATAATTTTACCCTTGGCATATCCTTGAAAAAGTATTTTCACTCTTCCATCAGGCAAAGGAACTTTTCGCATGATAGTCCCAATCACTCCGCAATTATAAATTTCATCAAAATTTCTTCCATTTTCCAACTTTGAAGGTGCAACAAAAAGCATGCTATCATTTTTAATCGCAAGATCTAAAGCTTTCATATTGGATGAATCGTTAATAAAAATAGGAGTTATCATAAAAGGATATAAAAATAATTCATCTTCAACCAATACTGGTAAATTTGCTGGATAATTTTGTATCTCTTCAATCTGCATTTATTTTCCTTGTTTATTAAAATCTTTCAAATATACTTCTATACCAAGGAAGCTCAGGTTTGATAATACTTTGCTGATAAAATTCACTTTCTTGAAGTCTTTGTTTATAAATTTGTGCACTTTCATCATGCCCTATGCGCTGGTATAGATTTTCTATAGTACTATTAAGATAAAAAACCGCTAAATTAAATTTTGTAAGCATTGTTTGAACCAAAGGTTCATATTCTGTATAAGGATAATCTTTCAAAAAAGTATCTATTTCTTTTTGGCTTTCAAGCATTAAAGCCTGATTACGATTTGGCACTGCAAATGCATCAAATTTTGCCTTAATTTTAAGATAACGAATATAATCAGCATTGCGTGAATTTCCAAATTTTTTATTATATTCATCTAAATAAAATTCAGCTAACTTATATTCCTCTTCATCCATATGAGCTTGTGCTAAAATAATTAAAATAGTTTCCAATAAAGGATCGGCAACATGCTCACTTGCCATACCATTATAATGATCATCAGCTTTTTCCAAATCCTTGTCCTGCAAATCTTTAATAATTTGCTTATACCACTCACTAGCACTAAGATTGTATAAACCTTCATCATTTTTCGTACTACACGCACTAAAAAAAACACTTAAAAAAACCAATAAAAAAATACCTTTTTTCATACTTCACCTTGATTTATATTCTCAAAAATATATATTTTAACGATTTTATAATTATGTTCTTCTAAAATTATAATAAAATTAATTAAATAATTTAAAATTTTGGAATGATTATTGCTTATTTTATGTTAAAATATTAAACATTATAACTTGAGGAGAAAACATGACCCTAGCTGTTAAATGCCCTATCTTAGGTTTTGAAGAAACCAAAAATATGGAATTTTCAACTATCGATGAAGTATTTGTAAGACTTAAAAGTCTTGATGGTAAAGACTTTTCTTTTGTTTTAATTAATCCTTATTTGATTAGACCTGATTATGAATTTGATATACCAACTTATTATCAAGAGCTTCTTTCTTTAACACCTGAATCTAATATGAAAATTTTTAATATAGTAGCCATAGCAAAAAGCATTGAAGAATCGACAGTGAATTTTCTAGCTCCAGTAGTCATTAATCTTGATAATAATACTATGGTACAAGTGATACTAGATACAGTTAATTATCCCGACTTTTTTCAAGCTGATCAAATTGCTAATTATATTAAAAAATAATGCTCTATATACTTGCAAATGGATCTATGGCAACAGCCTTAGCCTATGGGTTAAAAGATGATTATGAAATTTGTATAGTAGGAAGAAGTATAGAAAAACTTCAAGCCCTCGCCAAAGAAGGCTTTAAAACCTTACTTTACAAAGATTTTAACATAGAAGGTAAAGATGTTATTTTAGCATTTAAACCTTATGCTTTAGAAAATATTGCTCAAATGCTAAAAGGACAAGCACGTATCTTAATCTCTGTTTTAGCCAATGTTGATTTTGAAAAACTACAAACCATCAAAGCTCAAAATTATGTTAGAATAATACCCAATACAGCAGCTAAATACAAGGCTTCAACCACACCATATATACTTAAAAACTCTCATTTTGAAAATGAAATTTTAGACATTTTAAAAACTTTTGGCTCGGCTTATAAATTAGATAATGAAATACAAATGAATGCAGCTATGGCGATTAGCGGCTGCGCTCCTGCTTTTTTAGCACTTATAGCAGAAAGCATTGCTAATGCTGGAGTTTATGAAGGTTTGTCAAAAGAACTTAGTCTCAATCTTACGCGCTCTTTATTTAAAAGCTCTAGTGCTTTACTAGAACATGAGCATCCAGCTATTATCAAAGAAAATATTTGCTCCCCTGGAGGAGTTACAATAAAAGGCATAAAAATACTCGAACAAAAAGGAATTCGCGGAAGTTTTTTTGAAGCCATAAATGCTAGCAGCGCTAAATGAAAAAGGCTTTCATACTTATAGAAAGCATTAGTGCTATAACGATCATATCTTTAATTTTCATTGGCATTTTTCATTACTATATTCAACTTTACAAAAACTATGAAAATTTAAATATTTTTGAAAGACTCTATAAACTTCAAGAAGAATTATATGAAAAGCCTATTTTTAAAACCATCATACTTCAAACTTCAGCCTTAAAACCTATAGTTTTACAAGAACAGTTTGTTAATGATGGTATATTTCAATTTCAAAAATTATACTTTCAAGATCAAAATTATAGCGTTTATTTTAAAGAATGAGCAAAGCTTTTACACTTTTTGAACTTATAATATCACTAATACTTTTTACTTTTATAACTAGCTTACTTTCAAAACCTTTAATGGATTTTTATCATTTAAATTTTACTGCTTTACATACAAACAATCTTATCACTCAAGCACATTTAAACTTGCTTAAAATAGAAAAATTAATACAAAATTGTATTAATATTACATTTTCACAAAATACATTAAAATGTCTTTTAAAAGATGAGTTAATTAGCCTAAAAGATAATAAACTTTATCTTATTAATTCTGCTCTTATTTTAGAAAATAATCATACACTTTATTCACCTCATTCTGATTTTAAAACACAACTCCAAAATAGAAAAGATTTATATAACGACAATGAACATATTAGCTATGCTTATAAAATTAATAAGATTGAAAAAATATCTATCTTGGAAAATGGTATATCTGCAAATTTTACAGGTAGTTTTATTCCTTTGCAAGCTCAATTAGTTATCAAATTGCAAAATGAAGAACTTATATATGAAATAAAGCCAAAATTTAATGAACAATTAAACCAACAAGGATTAATTTCTAAAAACATAAGCTCATTTAACCTGCAAAACAATAAATTAAAAATTTGCCTAAAAAGACAAACAAAACATTGCCTTGAAAAAAGAATTTTACTGTGAAAAAAGCTTATGTTTTAATTTGGACAATTTTTTTAATACTACTAATAAGTCTATGGATGAGCTTGACCTTAAACATATCCAGCTATACTCCAAAAATAATCCAAGATAGTTATTACTACCTTCAAGCTCAAATTTTAAGTCACAATGCAACGCAATTTTCTAAATATTTTTTATATCAAGCAAAGCAAGAAAATAAAGAATGTTTAGACAATATATATTTTAATTACACAAAAGCTTTGATTAAAATAAAATATTTTTATCCTATTGCACAATGTGTTAATTTTAAATTTTCCAACTTCAATCCCGATGCAAATTTAAGCAAAGATGGTGTTATTATAGCCCACATTAGCATTGCTTTAAATCGTGATAAAAATGTCAATGATGAAATTTTACTCACAAAAAGCATTATTATTTATCCCAAAGAAAATTTTTGGAATTTAAAAAATTAAACCAAAGTCTTAGCGAGCTTAACACAGTCTAAAAGACTTTGATTTGCGCATATATAAAGATTTTTAAAATTTAAAAGCTTCTTTGCTGTGCTTTGCCCTATAACTACAACCTTATCTTCTTCTTTTAAGCTATAAAATTTTAAAAAATTTTCTACACTTAAAGGAGAGGTGAATATAAAAATAGCAGGATAGATAAGCTTTTTGTCGCCTTTTTTAAAAACATTTTCATAAACAATCATTTCATCTAAATCCACACCTACATTTTTAAGATCCAAATTTAAAGTTGAAACAATATTTTTAGCCCTTAAATACAAACATTTTTGCATTTTTAACTCCTCTTTAAATTCAAGAAAAAGATCTTTTCCATAAGCCTTTGATGGAATTTTAATCTTTTTAAAACCTAAATTTTTAGCGTATTGAGCTGTACTTTGTCCCACAGCGTATAAATTGAGTTTGAAATTTAAAGTGATTTTTGCATGTTGTAAAGCTTTTAAAGCATTTTTTGAAGTGCAGATTAAAGCATCATACAAACTCAAATCCACACTAAAATCATAAAAAACAATCTCATTTAAAATAAGATTTTCCACCCCTTCAAAAGGAGTTTCATTTAAGAGATAAATTTTCATAGATTTTACGCTTTAGCTCTTTAGCTGCCAAAAAAGCATCTTTAGCATCCATGATCGCCCTAACCACAGCCACACCGCTTAAATTTATACCCTTTAACTCAACAAGTGCTTCTTTGTCAATCCCACCTATGGCTACAACCCCTATAGGGCTTTTATCACAAATTTGACTTAAAAGCTCAAGGCTTAAAAGCGAACTTTCTTTAGTAGGCGTTGCCTTAATAGCTCCACAACCTAGATAATTTACTCCTTGTATAAACTCAAGTTGTTCTAACTTTTTAAGACTTAAGCCTATGATTTTTTCATTTCCTAAAAGCTTTCTAGCTAATTTTGCTTCTAAATCTTCCTGTCCTAAATGCACCCCATCAGCATCTAAGGCTAAAGCTATATCCACCCTATCGTTAATCAAAAAAGGTATTTTATAAGACTTGCAAAGTTTTTGCACCTTTAAGCCTAGTTTATAAAATTCTCTTGCATTAAGCTCTTTTTCACGAAGTTGTATGATACTTACTCCGCCTTTTATAGCATTTTCTAAAGTATTTAAAAAACACTCCTCGCTTTTATTTCCCTTAGTAGCAACCAAATAAAGGCTAAGATCTAATTTATTTTTCATCTAGAAACTTGAAAAAATGATTTGTAGGACCACAACCTTTTCCAAGATTAAGTGAATAATAAATCGCATTTCTTACATACTCTTTAGCTTCACTAACAGCGTGAAATAAATCCTTGCCTTTAGCTAAATTACTAGCAATAGCCGAAGAAAGCGTACAACCTGTACCGTGAGTATTTTTAGTTTCTATGCGTTCGCCTTTTAAAATATAAATTTCTTTTCCATTATAAAGCACATCATTGGCATTTGCTTCACTATGTCCGCCTTTAAGTAAAACTGCCTTAGCCCCCAAGCTGCATAAATGCTTAGCTGCTTTTATCATCTGCTCTTCATTAGCGATCTTAAAACCACATAAAAACTCTGCTTCAGGAATATTAGGAGTAAGAATGTCTGCAAATTTTATTATAGTTTGTTTGAAAAAATCACAATTTTCTTGCGGCATTAAAGCATAGCCATTTTTGGCAAACATTACAGGATCAATAACTACATTTTGAGGTTTAAACTCGCTTAAATTTTTAGCTACACAGCTCATTAATTCACAAGAACCTATTATTCCGATTTTAGTTGCCTTTGGCACTATATCTTCAAACACGGCAAGCATTTGTTCATCCACGCTTTGAGTAGGTATATCGTGTACAGAAATCACCCTTGCGGTATTTTCAGCTACCACACTTAAAACCACACTCATACCAAAAAGATTGTGTGCACTAAAGGTTTTAAGATCGGCTTGTATCCCTGCTCCACCACTACAATCACTCCCTGCTATGGTTAAAACAGGTATAAGTTCACTTCCTTTTGCTTTCATAAATCTTCCTTTAAAATTTTGATCCATTCTTCACCCTTAGGGCTTAATTTTTGTCCTTTAAAACTCTGTTTTGCAAAAGCTACAATCAAAGCATGAAAAATTTGATAAAGTTCGTAAAGTTCGCATTTTTTTCCTAAAATTTTATACAAATTTTCTTGCTCACTCTCTATGTCACTTTGAAAAAATTCTCTTAATTCTTCATAATTTTCAAACTCATAACCTAAGTAAAAAGCCAAACGCAAACTATAATTATCTACAACCAAAATCTCTCTTTTGCAAAGATAGTTTAAAATACTATCAACGCTTTCAAAACCTAAACCTTTGATATTTAAAAGCCATTCTCTGCTTGCATTTGTTTTAAAATTTTCTAAATTTTCATAAGTGTTTATGATACTTTCTACCAAACCTTTTAAACGCTTAGTTTTGGTATTATAAAATCCGCTAGGCTTAATTAAAGTTGCAAGTTCTAAATTGGATAAAGTATTGATTTGTTCTAAGCTTGCAATATTTTCTTTTTTTAAATTTTCTAAAGCTTTTAAGACATTTTTCCAATTTGTATTTTGAGTTAAAACGACAGAAATTAAAAGCTCAAATTCACTCAATCCTTGATTTTCAAGCCAATCAAAATCATGATAATTTAAATCCAAATTTAAAAGCTTGGTAAAAATTTGTGCTCCAGTCATTTAAAATTCTCCTTAAAAGCTAAATAAAATTGCTTTGCGGTACGACCACTTCTACTTGCTCTTAGAGTAGCAAATTCTTTAGCTTTAGCGTACAAAAGCTCTTTATCACAAGAATAATCTTTAAAATAAAAATCTATCATCTTTAAATACTCTTCTAAATTTCCCTGATAAAAACTTAACCACAAACCAAATCTATCACTCAAACTTAATCTTTCTTCAGCAGCATCGCTTAAATGAAGTTCTGTATGTGTGATTTGCGTATCAAGATTATCAGTAATGCTTTCACTTAATAAATGCCTACGATTTGAACTCGCATAAATAATTACATTATTTGGGGCTTTTTCTATGCTTCCCTCAAGTAAAGGTTTTAAAAATTTATAACTATCATCTCCCTTTTCAAAAGAAAAATCATCACAAAAAAGTATGAATTTAAAATTTTCTAATCTGATTTCATCGATGATATCTGCTAAGGCAAATAAATCTTCTTTATTTAATTCGACAAGTCTTAAGCCCTGTTCTTTAAATTCATTAAATATAGCTTTAATTAAACTTGATTTTCCAGTGCCCTTAGATCCCCATAAAAGTGCGTGATTTGCTCCCTTATCTTGAATGAAATTTAAAGTATTTTCATAAAGTGCTTTTTTTTGACTTTCCATACCTACTAAATCTTTTAAAGCAATAGGATCGATTTCAAAAATAGGCTTTAAATAATCTTTTCTTGCTCTATAAATTGCTGCATAAGTTTTATTCCAATCCATTTTAAGCCTTTCTTAAATGCGTTAAAATTGCCTCTAAAATATCATCATCATCTTTGCTTTTTGCCTTGATGAGTTCTTTTTCATCATTTAAAGCAGTAAATTGAATATTTTGCTCATAGTTACTAATGCTTTTAAATTTATTTAAAGCTAAAATTTTAATAGTAATCAAAGATAAAAATTGCTTAGTATAAATGTCAAGTTTTCCAAAGCGATCTTCAATTTCACCTTCAATCTCATAAACCTCATAAACTTGCTCACACTTGCTAAGTCTTCTATAAAGTTCTAATCTTAAGCGATCTTCGCTGATAAGCTCACTATTTAAAAAGGCATTAACATTGAGTTTTAAATCAAGTTTATTTTCTTTTTGATCCACTTCATTTTTACTTAAAGCATTAAGTTCATCTTCTAACATTTTAAGATATAAACTATATCCAATTTGCTCGATACGTCCACTTTGATCCACGCCTAATAAATTTCCACCGCCACGAATTTCAAGATCATGATAAGCCAAAACAGAACCTGCGCCTAAAAAAGAATTACTTTCTAAAGAAACTAGACGCTTTAAAGCATCTTTTGTGATAGCATTTTTATCTTCGATTAAAAAATAACAATAACCTTGCTTATCACTTCTTCCTACACGTCCACGCAATTGATGCAAATCAGCCATGCCAAAACGATCGCTTTTTTCTACTATGATAGTATTTGCATTTGGTAAATCAATCCCACTTTCTACGATAGAGGTACTTAAAAGCAAATCATATTCTTTGTTTTCAAATTTCAACATTTCTTCTTCTTGTACCTTAGCATCGATTTTAGAATGTAAAATCAAAATACGCAAAGTAGAAAAAAGTTCTAATAAATGCTTTTTACATTGCTCTATACTTGCAATATGATTATGAATATAAAAAATTTGCCCACCACGTCTTAACTCTCTTGCTATAGCTTCTTTTAAAAGTGCGTCATCATTTTCTTTGACAAAAGTTCTTACATCCATTCTATCTTCTGGTGGAATTTGCAAAACACTATAAGATTTTATAGAACTTAAAGCTTGATTTAAGCTTCTTGGTATAGGGGTTGCTGACATGGATAAAATATGTGAATTTTGAGTGATTTCTTTAAGCTTTTCTTTTTGCTTCACTCCAAATTTATGCTCTTCATCAATAATAACAAGGGCTAAATTTTCACATTCTACACTTAAAAGTGCATGAGTTCCTACAACTACACAAGCTTTATTTTCTTTTAAATTTTGTAAAACTTGTTTTTTTTCTGCACTACTTGTAAAGCGATCCAGTTTAAAAACCTTTATATCAAAAGGATCAAAACGCTTTTTTAAGGTTTTATAATGCTGATGAGAAAGCAAAGTCGTAGGCGCAAATAAAAATGCGCAAAATCCACTTTTAACTACTGGATAAATAGCATTCATAGCGACTTCTGTTTTTCCAAAACCCACATCACCGCTTAAAAGCCTATCCATGACTTTTCCACTTTGAAAATCTTGCAAAATTTCATGACAAGCTTTATCTTGATCGCTTGTATAAATAAAACCCGCACTAGCTATAAAATCAGTCTGTCTATTTAAATCCACTGTAATTTTTTTTGCTTGCACCAAAGATCTTTTAGCCGCCATAATAACAATTTCAGAAGCTATGGCTAAAAGTTTAGTCTTTAATTTTTCTTTAAGTTTAATAAAGCTTGTTTTACCTAGTTTATCTAAGCTTGGAATAGATCCACTCACGCCCAAATATTTATCAATCAAATAAAGATTTTCCACTGGTAATAAAAGCTTATCAGAATTTTGATACTCTATAGCAACAAACTCTTTTTTTGCTCCGCTTATCACTATCATCTCAAGACCTAAAAATTTACCTACCCCATAATCTTCGTGTACTATATAATCCCCATTTTTAAGCTCATCTATAATCAAACTAGCTTTTTTTCTTGTTTTTTGTTTTTCTTTTTGATTTAAAGAAATAATTAGCTCTTCAGGACTAATAAGATTAAGCCTTAAATCACTTTTTACAAAATGGATATTTTGAGTATCTTCAAGCTCTAAAGCTTTAAATAAAGCTTCGTTTTTAGCTAAAAGTATGATTTTTTTATTTTTATGAAATTCAAAAAAATCTTTATTGTAAGAACTTTGCAATTCTTTAAATTTTTTAGCTTGAGGTAAAATTTTTGCATTCACAAAACTTATATCTTTTTCATATTCATTAATATCAAACTTTTCACAAGCTAAAAAATCAAGTTCTAAATAATCAAAAAAATCATCAATACACCAAAAGCCTAAAGAATTGATATCATGTATTAAAGTATCGCTTTGAAAATCTTCTAATTTGTCCTTAAAAATTTCATAATTTTCTTTGTCAAAATATTTTAAAAAAGGACAAATTTCAAAATGTTCTAGTTCGTTAGGAATAGACTTTTGACTTTGCAAATCAAAATATCTTATACTTTCAATCTCTTCGCCAAAAAGTAAAATTCTAATAGGATTTTCTTCATTGATACAAAAAATATCAATAATATCCGCACGAATTGAAATTTCACCTTTATCCTGAACTATATCTACAAATTCGTATCCCAATCTTGAAATTTCATCTTCAAAACATTTCAAATCAAAATTTTGTTTTTTATCGATATGATAATTTTGTAAATGTTTTTTTGAAGGAAGTTTTTTTAAAACAGTATTTAAAGGAGAAATAAGGATTTTTTTTTCTTCTTCTTTATGATAAGCATTTAAAATCTTACAAAGATCAAAAAGTTCTTTAGAAAAAGCCCTTAAATCATCTCCAAACTGCGCTCTAAAATCAGGTAAAACAAAGGTTTTTAAACCCTTAAATCGTGAAACTTGAGCGAGTAAATCTGCTTGTTTTTCATCTTTACAAAGAAAAAGTTCACAAATTTTTGGATTTTGTAAGTATTCATAAAATGAAGCTTGCATTATTCTTCGTTGTTATTTTCAATAAGTTTGATAGTATCTTCTTTAATTTTACTAGTTCCATTAAAGCGACCGCCATTTTCTATAGAAATTTTTTGCGTTGAAATATCACCATTAACAACTCCGCCCGCTAAAATTTCTAAACTATTAGCCTCAAGTTGCCCTTCAAAACACCCATTTACTACAATTTTATCTGCTTGTAATTCACCTTTTAAATTTCCATTTTTTCCGATAACCACAATGCTTTCAGAATGAATAATGCCACTTAACTCTCCATCAACATGGAGCATAGAAGCAAAATAAAATTTACCCTCAATTCTCGCACCTGAAGAAATTACTGTTGTTTCTGAGCTAGAGCTGGATGTTGGGCTGATACCGCCTTTATTAAAGATTGCCATGGAACTCTCCTTTCTTGATTAAAAAAATCATTCATATTTTTTCTTTGCAAATTTAAAAAATACAAAGGTTCTAAAGTTTTATTAATAAACCTTACCTCATAGTGCAAATGCGGCCCCGTAGAAAGACCTGTATTGCCACTATAACCTATCAACTGCCCTTTATTAACAAATTGACCTGCTTTGACCACTTCTTTGCGCATCATATGAGCAAATACTGTTTTAAAACCAAAATTATGCAATAAAATTACATTATAGCCATAGCCATTATCACTATAACCTGAAAATTCCACTACTCCACTTGCTGGTGCATAAATAGGGGTACCAATTTCTGCTCTTAAATCAATACCAGGATGAAATTCCCTTCTTTTTAAAAGCGGATGCTCTCTCCAGCCAAAATTTCCTGTAATGCCTTTATTTTCAATAGGCCATCCATTAGGAATTTGTCCCAAAATTCCAAGTTGCTGCTCATTGGTAAGCTGAAGATTATCAAGTCTTGCACTAATTGTAAGATTATTTTCTACTTCTAAGCCCAAAGCCTCTTCAAAAGAAGCTATTTTATCTTCTATAGCTGCATACTGCTGAGTTTTTTCTTCTATGCTTTTTTGCATTTGCGAATTAGATAATTCCAATTCTTTGCTTTTTTTCAAAAGCTCCTCACGCTTTTCACTGATATCGCTAAGTTTGCTATCGAGATATTTGATATAAAAACCACTAAAAACTAAAAATAAAACAATAAAAGCAATAGTATAAAAAACTATTTTTTTGATTATTTGATTTAAATAAAAATGTCTTGAACCGTTAATATCTGTAATGGTAATAGTGAATTTATTTTTTACCACACCACTCCTTTAAAAAATTTTCTACCAGCATAAAAGAACCAAAAACTAGATTTTTTTTATTCTCTTCTAATTTTACAAATTCTTTGCATTGTATACCTAGCTTTGATGCAATACTATAAATTTCATCATCGGCCAGCTTTCGTTCTGCACTTTTATATTTATATATTTGTATTGTATCAATAATAGGCTTTAATGTATTTAAAATTTGAAAAATATCCTTATCCAAATAAGCATTATAAATAAGATTTATTTTTTCTCCTTGAAATTTATCAAGCATAGCCTTAGCAGCCATGGGATTATGACCCACATCAACAAAAAAATTTGGAGAAATTTCTTGGCATCTTCCTTGTAAATTTAACTCTTGTAACTTTTTTAAAGCTTCTAAGGTTTTTTCTTGTGAAGTTAAAATTTCACAAGCCTTTAATGCAAGCTTTAAATTATGCTTTAAAAAACAAGGTAAAACAAACTTTTCACAATAAATCTCAAATTTTTCTTTCAAAAAAGGATTTAAGGAAGAAACTTGCAAATTAGCTTTTTTTAAAAAAGCAATTTTTTTTGCTAAATTTAAAACATTTTGCTCTTGCTCATCACTTATAAGTGCTATAGGCGCCATAACTTTAAGCTTGGTTCTTGCAATATCTTCTAAAGAATTGCCCAAAATTTGAATATGGTCAAATCCAATTCTTGTAAAAATATTCATTCTTCTTTCAAAAACAGAAGTAGCATCATATTCTCCACCCACTCCTGCTTCTAAAACAATAAAATCACATTTTTGAAATAAAATCATAGCTAAAAAAGTAGCATATTCGAAATAACTTAATTTTTGCAAGTCTTGTTTAAAAATTTCTTCAAGTCTTATATGAGCTTGTTCTAATTCTTCATCATTTGCAATCTTACCATCAAGATAAAATCTTTCATTAAAACTGAAAATGTGCGGACTAGTATAATGCCCTATTTTATAATTTAAATTTTCTAAAAGTTGGGTTAAATATCTACCCGTGCTACCTTTACCATTTGTGCCTATAAGTTGAATTATGGGAATATTTTTAAAATATTTCTTATATTTTTCATACATTCTAAACATCAAAAAACGATCAATTTTATCGTAATTTATACTTTTTTGAGCTAAAAAATTCTCAACTTTCATTATATTGTTCATTAACCGCTGCAATTTGCTTTATTAACTCATCTAAAATATTAATACTTGGCTTACTTTGCTTATCAAGATAAGCCACGTGAATTTTAGGAGTTATAATATCTTGCTTATAAATAAATCTAAAATTTTCTATAGTTTTAAGATTTGTATTTACAAGCTGTGTAATTTCATCTTTGCTTTTTCCTGGCGAAACAATCAAATAACTCTTTTCATCTATCATCCACAGTTCATCAAATTCGCTACAAGAATCTTTTAAAATTTTTTTAAATCGAACAAAAATTTCATTCAAACTTCCCATACCGTATTTTTCCATAATGAAACGGTAATTTACTATAGAAAATAAAGCTAAAGAATAATTAACTTTATACTTATTAAAATTTTCATCCATTTTATCAAGCTCTTTAAGAACACTCCAAGCCTCTCTCTCTTCTAAGCTTTGCGTGAATTCAATTTGATTATTTAAAGATGTAATTTTTTCTCCAAGTTGTTTAAATTTTAGTTTTAAATCCTCAAAACTAAGTTTTACTTCCCCATTTTCATCTGGTTTTAAAGTATTGATAAAATCCATATTTTTTTCATTCGATTTATTAAGTAAGACAAGCAATTCATAGATTTTTTTTAGATTATCATTAAAAAAATTTAAATTTTTTTGGACATACATATTATCAACCATTATACGATGATTTATAAATTCCATTAGTTCATTTTTAAAATTTTCTTCGCCTATTACAAAAGGCTTTTGTGTTAAATTTTGTATAAAACCTTGAATTTTTAAATCTTCTACCAATGAAGGATTTAAACCCAAGCATAATAATTCACTAAAGTGCTCATAACTACGCTCTTCAAGTTTAACTAAGAGTTTTTTAATCACGCTATCATAATCATCATATTTACTAATACCATATTTGCGAGCTTGTTCTTCTAAGTCATTTTCATCGTAATTTCTTTCAAGCTCTTTCCATTTTTTAGTAAGCAAGTAAATACTTTCACTATCCATAGTTTTAGAAATTCTAATCGAAGTCACCTTAGCCAAATCTCTTATCTTTTTATCCTTACTTATTTGCAAAGTTTTAGATATGGTATATAAAAAATCAAAAAATTCACTAAATTGTTTTCCGCTTTGTCTATTTAAAACAGAAATTAAAAAACTAATTAGTTCTTCTAAACTTCTTATAGTTTTAGAATTTAATTCTTGTTGATAAATCGGTAAAAGCAAGGTTTTGTATTTATCAAGTTTAGCCTTATTTGAACTTGTAATACCATATTTTAAAGATAATTCTTCAAAAATTTCCGTATAATTTTCAGGAGTTGGTTTTAGTTTTCTTTCTTTTAATGCAATTAAAGTTTGCTTTGCTATTTCATTAGTATTTGGAATCACGTTTTTGCCCTTTAATAGCAATTACGGAAATAAACTCATCAAATGCCTCGCTTGAAGCTGCTCGAATAGCCTCATACCTTGCAGAATCACTAATAATACTATTTGGAGAAATTTCAAAATTATAACTTCCACTTGTACTAAAAGCCTGACTTGAACCATCTTTAAAGACAACATTAAAATCTAAATTTAATTTAGCTTTATAACTAATAACATAGCCATTTTTATCATAAGCTAAAGGAATAAATTCTAAATTATTCATTTTAACATTGATTACATCATCAGCTTCATGTTTTAAAGCAAGTTTACGCCCTAATTTTGAAATTACCATTTCTTTTAAAGTATCGGCAACATAGATACTATTTTTTGGGTCTTGTTGACTTAATTCAACATTAACATAAACCTTCTCATCGAAAATATTATTAGCGATTTTTGATGTAGGAACATATCCACAAGCACCTAAAAATAAACCTATACAAAAAATTAAAATCTTTTTCATTTAATCACTAGATTAACTAGCTTTCCTTCCACATAAATTTCTTTAACTATACTCTTACCTTCAAGCCATTTAGCAGTATTTTCTTTTGCAAAAGCTAAAATTTCTTCTTTACTCGCACTACTTGAAATTTCAAATTCAGCCCTTTTTTTACCATTAATACTTACAGCTAAATTTAAAGTATCTTTTACAAAAACCTCTTCCTTAAGTTCTAATTTTTTGAAATTTTTACATTTAAAAAGCTCCTCGCTAAGCTCAAAACAAACATGAGGAATAATAGGCTCTAAAATATTTAAAATAATATAAAAAGCCTCTTGCTCCAAAGCTTCATTTTTACAAAGCGCTAAAGCATTTAAAGCTTCCATGCAAGCTGCAATTAAAGTATTAAAAGCAAAACTTTGATGATAAACTTCAAAAGATTTTTTCAAAGCTTCATATACCTTTAATCTTGCATATTTTTCTTCTTTATTTAAATTTTCTTGTTTTAATTCTACAAGCTCACCTTTTTTAACATTTTGCGCCCTATCATAGAGTTTACAAATAAATCTATAAGCCCCTTCAACCGCATCATCATTCCATTCAAGCTCTTTAGCCGGAGGCGCAGCAAAAAGTATAAAAAGTCTTGCGGTATCAGCACCGTATTTTTCTATAATCTCATCAGGATCTACAACATTGCCTTTTGATTTTGACATTTTAGCTCCATCTTTTAACACCATACCCTGAGTTAAAAGTCTATCAAAAGGTTCATTTTGTGTTAAATAACCCAAGTCTCTTAAAACTTTTTGGAAAAATCTCGCATAAAGCAAATGCAAGATTGCATGTTCAATACCACCTATATATTGATCCACACTCATCCAATACTTTACACTTTTTTCATCTAAAGCTTTTTCCTGCCAAGTTTTCTCATCACTTGCGAAACGTGCAAAATACCAAGAACTTTCAAAAAAAGTATCTAAAGTATCACTTTCTTTTTGAGCCTCTTTGCCACATTTGGGACAAATACAATTTTTCCAAGTTGGATGTTTATCAAGTGGATTACCCTCACCTGTAATTTGCACATCTTCAGGTAGGGTAATAGGTAAATTTTCTAGTTTTTGAGGCACTATACCACAAATTTGACATTTAATCATAGGAATAGGCGCACCCCAATATCTTTGGCGTGAAACACCCCAATCACGAATTTTAAAATTTACAACCCTTTTTCCTATATTTTTAGCTTCAAACTGAGAAATAATTTTTAATCTTGCCTCATTACAATCAAGATTATCAAATTCTTGACTATGGATTAACTTTCCTGATTTTTGCGTATAAGGTAAATTTTCTTGAGTTTGAATAACTTGTTTGATAGCAAGATTATATTTTGTTGCAAATTCAAAATCTCTTTCATCATGAGCTGGAACAGCCATAACCGCTCCACTACCATAATCAGCCAAGACAAAATTAGCCACCCATAAAGGAATTTTTTCTCCGCTTAAAGGATGAATAGCATAAATTCCTAAAAAATAGCCTTCTTTTTCAGAACTTTGTCTTTCTCTTGGACTTTGATTTTGAATAGCTTTGATTTTATTTAATACATCTTGATTTAATAAATTTTGTGAAAGCAAATTTTGAACAATCTTATGTTCTGGAGCTAAAGCGATATACGAAACTCCATAAATTGTATCTGCTCTTGTAGTAAAAACTTCTAAAGAACTTTCTTTGGTTTTTTGCTTGCTTTCTTCGTCTAAATTTAAAGAAAATTCCAAACCTTCGCTTTTACCAATCCAATTTTCTTGCATAGTTAAAACTTGATTAGGCCATTTATCTTTTAATTCTTCTAAATCTTTTAAAAGTTCCTCAGCATAAGCAGTGATTTTTACATAATAACCTGGCATTTTTTTCTGCACTACTTCATGACCACAACGCCAACATTTTCCGTCTTCAACTTGCTCATTAGCCAAAACCGTTTGATCTTGTTCACACCAATTTACATTTGCTTCTTTAGTGTAAATCAAACCTTTTTCAAACATCTTAATAAAAAATTCTTGCTCAAATTTTGTATAAAGTGGATCTGAAGTAGCAAGCATTCTTTTTTTAGAAAAAGAAAAACCTAAAGAAAAAAGTTCTTTTTTCATATAAGCTATATTTTCATAAGTCCATGACTTAGGATGAATTTTATGTTTAATAGCTGCATTTTCAGCAGGCATACCAAAACTATCAAAACCTATAGGATGTAAAACATTAAAACCTATCTTGCGATAATATCTTGCTAAAACATCACCTATAGTATAATTTCTTACATGCCCCATGTGAATGCGTCCGCTAGGATAAGGAAACATCGATAAAATATATTTTTTAGGCAAATTTAAATCATCTTTTGGCTCAAAATATTCATTTTCATCCCAAATTTTTTGCCATTTTTTTTCTATTAAACTTGCTTCATAAGCCATAAATTCTCCTTACACTGTTCCTTTTTCATACATTGCACGATTGCGTTCTTTATCTTGTTTTCTTTTTGCTTTTTCAATTTCTTTATTTCTAAACTCAAGCACACTAAATTTAAACCATAATAATGTCGGACTTGCAACAAAGATAGAGCTTAAAGTTCCCGCTATAATACCTACAATTAAAGCCAAAGAAAATCCTTGTATCATTTCCCCGCCAAAGAAATAAAGTATCACAACGGTTGCTAAAGTCAACCCTGAAGTTAAAACCGTTCTTGATAAAGTTGCTGAAACACTTTCATTGATAATAGGTGCAAGTTCGGTTTTTTTACTTGTTTTAATGCCTTCTCTGATTCTATCAAAAATAATAATTGTATCATTCAAAGAGTACCCAAGCACAGTTAAAACAGCAGCCAAAGTATCTAGATTGACATCAATTTTAAATAAAGAAATTGCCCCTAAAGTAATCACAACATCATGAATTTCACTGATTATAGCCGCAAGAGCAAAACGCCACTCAAAACGCAACGCTATATAAATTAAAATTGCTATCAAAGATACAGCTATAGCCATAAGTCCTTTATTTCTAAGTTCATCACCTACTTTTGGACCTACCACATCAGCACGACGCACTTCAAATTTTCCCGTATCCTTTAAAAGAGTGCTTATATGCTCGCCTATATCATTGCTTACATTATCATTACTTCCTAAAAAGCGTATGGTTACTTCTTCATTACTTCCAAATTCAGTTACAGATAAATTTTGAAAAGTTCCTTGTTTTTCTAAAATTTCTCGAATTTGTGTTATAGGAGCTGCATTTTCATATTTAAGCTGAACTAAAGTTCCTCCGCTAAAATCAATGCCATATTGCAAACCCCTATCCCAAAGCAAATAAATAGAACCAAAAAACAAAATAAAAGAAAGAGAAATAGCAGCAAAACGCATTCTCATAAAATCATAAATTTTCTTTTCGCTAAAAAACTGCATTATCTTCTCCTATAGCCAAACCAAAATCTTGCATTATTACTTTTTTCTATGCGTTGCATAAAATAATCAAACATTCCATGAGTTCCCAAAATAGCTGTAATCATAGAAACAACGATACCAATTCCCAAAGTCACAGCAAAACCTTTAACTGCTCCTGTTCCATAAGCATAAAGTGCTACCGAAGTAACCAAAGAAGTGATATTTGAATCTATAATCGCACTCATAGCATTTTTATAACCTTGTTCTATACTAACTCTTATATTTACTCCATCTCGCAAGAGTTCTCGTATACGCTCATTGATAATCACATTTGCATCTACTGCCATACCCACAGTTAAAACAAGTCCTGCCATCCCTGGTAAAGTTAAAGTTGCTCCAAACATAGCCATAACGGCAACTACTACCAAAACATTAACTAGCATTGCAATATTTGCAAAAATTCCTGCCACACCGTAATACATCATCATAAATACTACAATAAAAACCGATGCACCGATTAAGGCTATCATACTCATTTTAATACTATCAGCACCTAAAGATGGTCCTATGCTTCTTTGTTCAAGTAATTTTACAGGCGCAAGCAAAGCTCCACTTCTTAAAGCTACCGCCACATCGCGTGCTTCTTCTTGAGTAAAAGCTCCACTGATTTGCCCACTACCTCCGCCTATGCGTTCATTGATAGATGGAGCAGAATATACTTTATTATCAAGTACAATAGCAAGACGCTTTCCAACATTTGCTCCTGTATAATCAGCAAATTTTTTAGAACCCTCGGCATTTAAAGTAAAATTAATCACAGGATAATTACTCTTATCGCTAAGTCCTACTCTAGCATCAGTAAGCATAGATCCATCTAAAATAGGTATACTTTTTAAGGTATATTTTAAATTTGGATTTCTAGAATCAGGCACTAAAATCAGTCCATAACTCGCAGCCTCAGCATCGCTCATTGTAGAAGCTTGACCCATTTTAGAATCATCAACTTCCATAAGTTGCAAATGTGCTGCTTTTGTGATGCGTTTTTTTGCTCTTAGTTCATCTTCTTTGGTTTTAATCCCTGCAAGTTCAACCAAAATCTTATCATCACCTTGTTTAGCAACTGTTGGCTCTGCTAAACCAAATTGATCAAGCCTATTTCTTATGGTTTCAACTGCTTGCAAAAGTGCAAAATTTTCTATATTTTTTACTTCTTCTGAGGTAAAAGAAATTTTATAGTGCATATTTTCACTTTGTATATTAATTCCTTTTATTTCTTTAAGCAAATTTTCAACTTTTGCAATATCTGCATTATCAAGCAAAGTAAATTCTAAAATATCATCATGGGTATTTAAGCCATCATTTAAAATATTTTCTTTATTAAAAGAATAACTCAATGAAGATGCAATTGATTTTATTTTAGATTTTACAGCTTCTTCATTATCTACACCTAAGAGCATATAAAGCCCACCTTGCAAATCAAGCCCTAAATTAATCTTCGCACCACGTTCTGACTGCAAAAAAGAAGGGAGTGAAAAAGCCACTCCAAAAATAAATACCGCTATAAAAATAATCAAGCGATAATTGATTTTAGAATTACGCATCAATTTTCTTTGCTATAAATTCTCTTGAAATTTTTGCAGTAACATTGTCTTCATTAAGCTTAACTTTGATAAAATCCTCCTCTGGTTTTACGACTTCACAAATAAGTCCGCCATTAGTGATGATTTTATCTCCTTTTTGCAAAGACTCAAGCATTTGTTTATGTGCTTTTGCTTGTTTTTGTTGCGGTCTGATCACCAAGAAATAAAAAATTGCAAATAACACTACAAGAGGTAACAATGAAGTTAAAATTGAATTTTCTGCCATATTTTTCCTTTATTCCAAAAAAATTAAACACTAATTCTATCATTTTTAAAATAATAAAAGTCTTTTTTATTGCAATTTTACTTTCAAATTCTATTTATCTATCATTTTTTGAAAATATTTTTACACAAACTATTAGCCCATTTTTAGCTATTTGGGGGTTAGTTTTACTTCTAAAAAGTAAAAATTCTAAACAATATTTTTGGATAGGTTTTTTTGTAGGGATTCTTTGGTTTTGGTGGATTGGTTTATCTTCAATTTATTTTAATCTAAACTATTTAGTACCAATTATACCAATTATCATTGGTTTTATTTATGGACTACTTTTTAGATTATGTTATTTATTAAAATTTGATTTTTTAAGGCTTTGTGGAATTTTTTGCATAAGTTTTATCCATCCTTTAGGATTTGATTGGCTTAATTGGGGAATTTTTACAGTTTATGGTTTTTTTGACCCAAGTTATCGTGGTATTATTTGCATATTTTTAATAGCATATTTCATCTATGAGGGTTATATATCAAGATATTATAAAATAGCGATTGTTCTTATTTTATTCTTTAGTGGATTTCAATATAATGAAAAACAAGCTCAAACTCTTAATTTAAACTACAAACTCATCAATACTAATATCTCTCAAAATCAAAAATTTTTACAAGAAAATTTAAAATCAAATTCTGATATCTTAATTCAAGATATACTTCAAGCTATAAATGAAAAAAAAGAACTTGTAATCTTGCCTGAAACCGCTTTTGCTTTTGATTTAAAAAATACCAAATATGAGCTCATGCTTAAAGAATTATCTTATAAAATCACCATTATTACAGGAGCATTTCATGTTGAAAAAGAGCATACTTACAATAGCACTTATATCTTTAAAAAAGGCAATGTCTATATTTTAAATAAGCATTTTTTAGTTCCCTTTGGTGAAGAAATTCCATTTTTTAAAGACTTAACAAAAAAATATTTTCTCAAAAATATTGAAGAATTTTCCAAAGGTCCTATACAAAGCAAATATAAATTAGATAATCAAATTATCACAAATGCAATTTGTTATGAAGCTACCAAAGAACAAAACTATCAAAATTCACAAATTATTATAGCCCTAAGCAACAATGCTTGGTTTAATAATAGTAGCGAATACAAACTCCAGCAACTCTTAATGAAATTTTATGCAAGTAAATATGGGGTTAGTGTTTATCATGCTACAAATGGCAAAGAGAATATAGTTATACTCCCTAAAAAGCTTTTGAGCAAAGATTGGAAAAATTTATCCAAAGAAATATTTAATGATAAAAAATAATATTAAAATTTTAATTTTAAAGTAATTTAAGTTATTTTATATTATAATTCTGTCAAACAATATTTTGACTTAGAGGGGTTTTTACCCCAAAGCTAAATTAATTTAGCTTCCTTCCTAACTTTTATATTTATGAGGGATATTGAAAAATATCCCTCTAAGTCAAAAATTAATATAACTTTATTAATTCTTTATAATTATACAAGCCTTGTTTAAGCTTGTATAATATTGTTAATTTTTTAAAGTAGCTTTTTAAACTGTTCTAGAGCATCAAGTTTTTCCCAAGGAT
>CBJMI02800__coassemble_462_pt1 | contig 61200 bp, 58 predicted proteins | sample CBJMI02800__metabat2_low_PE_005 | metagenome-assembled genome bin CBJMI02800 | reverse complement strand
AAGAAAGCATTTTAGCTTTAAAAAAACTCATAGAACAAGAACTTAAAAATCCTATTAATATCATGGAAATTTGCGGTGGGCATACGCATAGTATCATGAAATATGCTTTGCCTTCTATTTTGCCAAAGGAAATTAACTTTATCCATGGGCCAGGATGTCCTGTTTGTGTTATGCCAAGAGTTCGCATTGATACAGCTATCAAGTTAGCCTCCATGAAAGATACGATTTTTTGTACTTTAGGGGATCTTTTAAGGGTGCCTGGAAGTGAAATTTCTTTACTGGATTTAAGAGCTAAAGGGGCTGATGTTAGAGCGCTTTATTCTCCGCTTGAGGTTTTGGAAATTGCTAAGCAAAATTTAAACAAAAATATCATCTTTTTTGCTATAGGTTTTGAAACTACTACGCCTATGAGTGCTTTACTTCTTCAAAAGGTTATAGAAGAAAAAATAAATAATGTCTTTTTTCATATCAATCATATCACAGTTCCAGCACCTGTAGAAGCGATCATGAATGATGAAAATGTAAAAATCAATGCTTTTTTAGGTCCTTCTCATGTGAGTGTGATAACAGGTTATGGTATTTATGAGCCTTTAGCAGCAAAATTTAAAACCCCTATAGCGGTGAGTGGTTTTGAGCCAGTTGATATTTTAGAAAGTGTGTTAAATATCATAAAACAAAGCAATGAAGGCACTTTTAAAGTGTATAATCAATACAAAAGAGCCGTAAGCAAAGAAGGCAATGTTAAAGCACAAAATTTAGTAAAAAAATACTTTAGGGTGTGTGATTTTGAATTTCGTGGCTTAGGACTTATTAAAGATGGAGGCTTGGAGTTAAAAGAAGAATTTAGCGCTTACGATGCGAGTAAAAAATTTGATTGTGCGGTGCAAAGTAAAAATGAAAGCAAAGCCTGTATTTGTGGGCAAATTTTAAGAGGTTTGGCCAAGCCTTATGATTGTAAAGTTTTTGGCAAGGCTTGTACGCCAAGAAGTCCTATAGGAAGTTGTATGGTTTCTGGCGAGGGTGCTTGTGCGGCGTATTATAAATACTCAAAGGTGAATGCATGAAAAATATTTCCTTAGCCCACGGAGGTGGCGGAGAAGAGATGAATGAGCTTTTAACTAAGCTTTTTAAGATCTTTGATAATGAAATTTTAAACGCAAATAATGATGCAGCGATTTTGGGAAATTTGGCTTTAAGCACGGATTCTTTTGTTTTAAGTCCGATTTTTTTAGATGAAGAGGTTAATATAGGTAAACTTTGTGTTTGTGGTTCTATTAACGATGTTTTGATGGTGGGTGCTAAGCCAAAATATCTAAGCTTAGGACTTATCTTAGAAGAAGGTTTTGAGCTAGAAAAACTAGAACACATTTTAAAAAGCATTAAAGAAGAATGTGAAAAATGTGGAGTTATGTTAGTTTGTGGCGATACTAAAGTTGTTCCTAAGGGCAAGGCAGATGAAATTTATATCAACACTACAGCCTTAGGTGAAATTATTTCTAAAAAAGAAAGTAAAAATATCAAAGCAGGGCTTAGCATACTTCTTTCAGGCGATATAGGAAGGCATGGAGCTAGTGTTTTAATCAAAAGAAATGAGCTAGAAGCTAATGTTAAAAGTGATTGTAAGGCTTTAGATAAAGAGGTTTTAGAGCTTTTAGAAAAAGATATAAAGGTTGTAGCAATGAGAGATGCTACTCGCGGGGGGCTTAGTGCGGTTTTAAATGAGTGGGCAAAGCAAAGTGGAAATGATCTTTTGATCTTTGAAGAAAAAATCATCGTTCAAGATGAGGTTTTAGGACTTTGCGAGCTTTTTGGTTATGAAGCCTATGAGCTTGCAAATGAAGGCACTTTTATACTTTGTGTGGAAAAAGAAGATGAGTTAAAAGCCTTGGAAATTCTAAAAAAATACAATGTAAATGCGAGTATTATAGGAGAAGTTTTAGAAGAGAAAAAAGCACGCGTGATCTTACAAAACGCTTATGGAGCAAAACGCTTTTTAGAAAGCCCTAAAGGCGAACTTTTACCAAGAATTTGCTAATGCACGAATTAAGTATAGTAGAATCTTTAATCGAACTTTGCGAAGAAAATGCCTTAAACAATAAGGCTTGTAATGTGCAAGAAATTTATGTAAAAATCGGGCGTTTAAGCGGTATAGAAGTGGATCTTTTTAAGCGTTGTTTTGAAACTTTTAAAGAAAACTCAAATATTTGCAAAAATGCTAAACTTTTTATAGAGCTTGCTCCGCTTGAAATTTTATGCTTAAAATGCGATCAAACAAGTATTTTAGAAGAAAATGTTTTTAAGTGTCCTAAATGTCAAAGTATAGAATATAAAATCATACAAGGTGAGGACTTGCACCTTATGCGACTTGTGATGGAGTGAGATAATAAATTTAGAAACATTGTTTTTTGTTTGATTTTATATAATTTCTAGTATTATAATAAAATAAAATTTTTAATTTTACAAGGATTAAAATATGCTAAAAGATAAATTATTGCAAGATTTAGAAGAACATTTTGAAACTTTAGGACAAGTTAGAAATTTAGCACAAAATTATGATGAAAGATTGTTTAATTATCTTTTAGAAGAAAGTAAATATAAAGAAGAATTTAAAAATAGATTTTTTATTTTTAATAAAAAAGTTTTGATTTTTAAAATAAATGAATTTTTAACATTTTTAGATCTTAAAAATTTAAGTGGTAGCTTTACAAGCTATGCTAACAAAATAGGACTTGCAAATAAAACAAAATCTCTTTTAAAAACAAATAACGAAGTAGTATTAAATTTTGCTTTTAAAGATGGCATTATAAAAGGCGGACAAAGTAAAGATGAGCAAAAAACACAAGAGATATTTTTCAATGAAATACTAGCTCATGATGAAATAGATGTGTTATTTGATAAAAAAGCTTTGCAGAATTTTGAACTAATAGGTGAAATAAAAAATTTACAAGAATATTTAAAAAATAATCCAAATTTGCTCATAAAAGGCAATAATTTACTAGTGTTACATTCTTTAAAAAAGCTTTATGCAAATAAAATAAAATTAATCTACATTGATCCACCTTATAATACGGGTAATGATAGTTTTGGTTATAATGACAAATTTAAACACTCTACTTGGCTTACTTTTATGAAAAATCGCCTTGAAATTGCTAGGGAATTTTTAAGAGATGATGGTGTGATTTTTGTGCAATGTGATGATAATGAACAAGCATATTTAAAAGTACTTATGGATGAGATTTTTGGAAGAGATAATTTTGTAAATAGTATAGCTGTTAAATTAAAAAATATTGCAGGAGCAAGTGGAGGAGGAGAAGATAAAAGATTTAAGAAAAATATAGAGTATATTTTAATTTATGGTAAAAGTTATGAAAAATTAGAACAATTTAAATCTGTATATGATTCTAGAGAATTGTATTCTCATATAAGTTTTTGCAAAGAAAATAATATTAGTTGGAAATATACTTCGGCTCTACTCAATGGCGGTGAAAAAAAGTTAATAGCTACAACACTTGATGGTGATGGCAATGAAATTAAAATTTTTGAAAGAATTAATTATGATATAAAATCCATAGGACAAATGATAAAAGATTTTAAAATGAATGAGAAAGAAATTTTTTATCATTATGTAAATAAAATTTTTAGAACCACGATGCCACAAAGTTCAATTAGAGTGAGAGTTCTTGAAAAATTAAAAGAATTAAATTTAAGTCCTTATCTTATATCTATAGAATATACCCCAAAAAGTGGAAGAAATAAAGGTGTTGTATACGAGCAATTTTATAATGGAGAAAAATTAAATTTATTCGCATGGCTAAAAGATGTTATAGAAATTAAAGATAAGCAAATTTTTAAAAAAGAATTAGCTGGAACTTTATGGGATTTTGCTTTCGCAATGACAAATTTAACAAAAGAAGGGGATACTCAATTTAGCAATGCAAAAAAACCCGAAGCTTTACTTCAAAGAATTATAGAAATTTCTACAAATGAAAACGACATAGTAATGGATTTTTTTGCGGGAAGTGGCACTACTCTAGCCGTTGCTCATAAAATGAAACGCAAATGGATAGGCATAGAACAAATGGATTATATAGAAACTATCACAAAAGAAAGACTCAAAAAAGTCATAGAAGGTGAGCAAGGTGGTATCAGCAAAGCAATAAATTGGCAAGGTGGTGGAAATTTTGTTTATGCTGAGCTTATGCCACTTAATGCAATTTATAAAGAAAAAATACAAAATTTAAATGATGAAAAAGAACTAGATAATATTTATCAAGAGTTAAAAACCAAAGCTTTTTTAGATTATAGAGTAGATATAAATGAAATTTTAAAAGATAAAGAATTTGAAAATTTAGACTTAGAAAGCAAAAAAGAAATTTTAAAACTTGTTTTAGACTCTAATATGGATTATCTTTTATATGGTGATATAAAAGATGAAGATTATGCCTTGTCTAAAGAAATAATAAAACTTAATAAAATATTTTATGGTGATGAAAATGTTTAATAAAAAACTACACGAGCTTTTACAAGAAGAATTTGGAAAAAGAGGTATAGAGCAAATAGAAATTCCTTTTTACGTAAAAGAGAATTTATCAAAAGAATTAAGAATTTATCAAGAAAAAGCTCTAAAGTATTATTATGCAAATTCTGATAGCATAAAACAAAGACATTTAATGTTTAATATGGCAACAGGAAGTGGAAAAACTCTTATAATGGCTGCATTAATACTAGATTGTTATAACAAAGGATATAGAAATTTTATATTTTTTGTAAATTCTACTTCGATTTTAGAAAAAACTAAAGCAAATTTTGCAAATAAATATTCTAGCAAATATCTTTTTAAAGAAAATATAAATATAGACTCTAAAAATATAGAAATTAATATTATAAATAATCTTTTTGAAAGCAAAAATGAATGCATTAATATATATTTTACAACTATACAAGCTTTATTTTCTCTTTTTAAAAATGAAAGAGAAAATTCTTTAAGCTTTGAAGATTTAAAAGATGAAAAACTTGTATTTTTAGCTGATGAAGCTCATCATTTAAATAGTGATACTAAAAGCAAAAACGAAAACGAGCTTAAAGAAGGTTGGGAAGCTATTATAAAAAGAGCTTATGAAAGCAATAATGAAAATTTATTATTTGAATTTAGTGCTACTATTCCGCAAGAATTTAATGTTTTGGAGAAATATCAAGATAAAATTATTTATGAATACACCTTAAGAGAATTTTGCAAAGAGGGATATTCTAAACGTATATTTTTAGTTAAGTATGACAATGATAGTTTAGAACATAGATTTTTAGGAGCCGTGCTTTGTAGTCTTTATAGAGAGTTGTTGGCTCAAAAATATAATATCATATTAAAGCCTGTTGTTTTACTTAAGAGTGAATCTATAAAAGAATCTATGCAAAATCAAGAAAAATTTATAGATTTTATAGATAATTTAGAAAGCTTGCATATAGAAGATTTTTATAAAAATATAAACAAAGAAAGTGATCTTTTAAATAAAAGTTTAGAGTTTTTTAAAAAAGAATATCAAAATACTTATGCAAAAACTATTGTAAATTTTTTGAAAAATAATTTTAAAACGCTTTATATGTTAAACACAAATGATGATAAAGAGCTAGAAAAAAATCAAATTTTACTTAATAGCTTAGAAGAAAAAGATAATCAAATAAGAGTTATTTTTTGCGTTGATAAACTTAATGAAGGTTGGGATGTTTTAAATCTTTTTGATATAGTTAGGCTTGGAAATAAAAAGGCAAGTAAAACAATAACCACAAAGGAAGCACAACTTATAGGAAGAGGTGCTAGATATTATTCTTTCAAAAGCGATTTGTTTGATTTTGATGATGAGTTTAGATTTAAAAGAAAGTATGATAGTGATCTTGAAAATGAGTTAAATGCTTTAGAGAAATTAACTTATCATACTAGAAATGATGTTGAGTTTATCAAGCAACTCAATGAAAGCATGAATAAAGAAGGATTATTATTTGAGGAGGAAAAAACACGCATAGATTTAATAGTCAATGAAAAAATAAAAGAGATTATTAAAAATAACAAAATTTATTACGCTAATAATAAAAGAATCAAAAAGCGTGATTTGAAAAATTTTTACATTACAAGAATTGAGATGGAACAAAAAATAAAAGGTTTGCAAATTCCTTATTTTTCAAATTCTATAAAAGAAAGTGAGGAGAAATTTGAAGAAATCAAAGAAGAATATGATCTTCAAAAACCATCTGCTCTTAATCATATAGATAATATATATTTTTTAAAAGCTATGAATATATTAGGACTTGATTTTAACAAAATCAATGAAAATTTTACTTTTAAAAGCAAAAAAGATTTTATAGAAAATTGTTTAAAAAATACAGTTGTTTGTTTTTCAAAACGACAAGAATTTAATCAAATAAATAATCTTGAAATAGCCAAATATATTTTAGAAAATTTTAAATCGCTCAAGCAAAACATAAAACAAGAATACGAAGTAAGTGAGTTTATAACTCATGAATTTAATATAGGGAATAAGGTAGTATTTAAAAATAAAGAGAATTTTAAGGAAATGAATTTTGAGTGGCTTTATCACAAAACTTTTTGTTTTGATAGTAATTTAGAAAAAGAATTTTTAAATTTTATAGAAGTGAAAAAAGATGAAATCAATAAAGTGTTTTCTAAATGGTTTGTTATAAGAAATGAAGGCTTTGAAGAATTTAAAATTTACGATAATAGAAAAGATGAAGTAACTTATGCTATGGGATTTGAACCTGATTTTATTTTCTTTGGTAAGAAAAATAAAGATGATGATAATTTTTTAAGCATACAATGTTTTATAGAAACAAAAGGAGAGCATTTAGCAATAGCAAAAGATGCTTGGAAGGAAGAATTCTTAGAGACTTTAAAAGGAAAAATAATAACCACCAAGGATGATAAAAAATTAACTCTTCAATCTTTACCGTTTTTTATAAACAAGAACTTTAATATAAATGATAAATTCCTTAGTAGTTTTGATGAATTTGTAAGTTTTCAAGATGAAAGATAAGTAATATTTATTTTTACCAAGTATATAAATCTAGCTTTTCAAAATTCTTGCAAGTTTAAGCAAATTTGAAATCAAAAATTCTTTTTTTACGAGCTTAGAATTGGTTTTAAGCTCGTATTCGCATTTAAGCAAAAGAGTGAAAATTTCTTTATATTGTTCGATTTTTAAATTAAAGGCTTGAGAGCTTAAATTTTGTCCCACTTGAGGAGGTGGAGTATAGCCTAAAAGATCTTTAAAGTCAATTTTACCATTGACTTTAGCATAAAGTGCGATTTTAAACAAACGATAAAAAGAATTATACAAAGAGTTGATTAAAGCAATTTCATTAAAATTATCTAAAATTTTTTCAAGTTCGCTTTTAAAGTCTTGTTTTTTTAAAATTTTCTCAAAAAAGCTTTCAAAACTTCCTGTATTCAAACTATAGCAGTATTGTTCTATGGTTTTTTCATCTACTCTTAAACCACTAAATTTATTAAGCTCACTCGCAGCAAGATATAAGTTTTCATCAAAACTTGTAAAAAGAGTAAATAAAGCATTTTGAGTGATTTCAACCCCTAGTTGTTTTGCTTTTATGCTTAAAAGTTCCACGCCTTCTTTAGCTCCGTTAGCTTTGAAAAATCTTACAAAATGAGGAGAGAAAATTTTTTCTATATCGCTTTGTTTAGAATTTTCATCATAAAGCTCTAAAAGAAAGAAATTGTTCGCATTGTTTTTGCAAAGTTCGACTAAAATTTTAAGATCTTTTGTTGGAATTTTTTTAGAAGTTTTGATTTCTAGTAATTTTTTTTCGCTAAAAAGCGATCCTGCGCTTAAAAAATCACTCGCACGAGTGAAGTTGTATTCTTCAAAAAAAAGTTTTAAAGTTTCATCGGGCTTATATTTTTCTTTTATAAATTCAGCATAAAGTTCGCTTTGAAAATTATCTGCTCCATAAAGAAAGAAAAAATTAGGTATTGAATCTTTAGAAAGTAAGATTTGAAGCTCTTTTCTATACATTTTCTTCCTTTATAAGTCTTTGGGTGATTTTAGCATAAATTTTTGCCATAACTATATCCGCTTCTATGATTTGCACCTCAACACTTTCTAGCAAATTTACACGCGTATCATAAAGGATTATATCTGCTCCTTTGATTTCATCATCTAGTTTAGCTATGCAAAGTCCATCATTTTGCACAACTAAAGCTTTAAATTTTTTGCCTATATTTTTAGCTGCCCATCTAGCAAATTTTCTATCCATAAAATCAAAAGCAACCTTATCCGCCTCTCTTTCAAGTGTGCTAAGATTCTCGCAAGTGCTTTCTATGTTTAAAAGTAGATAATTAAAAAGTTTTTCATCGTTTTTTTGCTTGGCTTTTAAAAGTCTGTGCAAAATAAGATCAGAATACCTTCTTATAGGGCTTGTAAAATGTGAGTATTTATCAAAACCTAAGCCAAAATGCCCCGCATTTACGCTAGAATATTCCGCTTTTTTTTGTGCTTTGATGATGAGTTTATCTACTTCTGCTCTTAAATTTAACTCATCGGATAAAGCTTGTATGTCGCGTATGAGTTCAGGAAGATTGGGTTTAAAATTTACATCGATGCCTAGTTCGCGTAATTCATTTAAAAGCTTATCGATTTTTCTTGCATCAGCACTTAAGTGATTTCTAAAAACACCTATATCTATGAGTTTTGCTGCGGCTTTATTGGCTAAAAGCATACAATCTTCGATCAAATTATGCGAAGGCGTGTCTTTTTCAAAAACTGTGCTTTTTAGACTTAAGTTTTTATCTAGATTCATTCTTAATTCTTCGGTGCGAAATTCAAAGGCATTTTTAAGACGCATTTTGCGTAAATTTTTTGTGATTTCAAAAAGCTCATAAAGCCATGAAAGCTCTTTTAAATCAGGTTTTTGTATTAAAATTTCATCAACTTCATCATAATTAAAACGGCGTTTTGAGTTGATAATACCTTCAAAAAGTTCTTCTTTTATGACTTTATTTTCATGATCGAGTGTGATTTTAAAACAATACGCTAAGCGATCTAAATGAGGTTTTAAAGAACAGATATTTTCACTTAAAGGATGCGGTAGCATAGGTATAGCAATATGTGGAAAATAAATAGAAAATCCACGATTTCTTGCTTCTTTATCTATAGCGCTATAAGCATAAACATATTCGCTAACATCAGCAATAGCTACATAAATTTCTCGTTTTTGGGTGTCAAAATAAATCGCATCATCAAAATCTTTTGCATGTATAGGATCTATGGTGCAAAAAGGCAAGGCTCTTAAATCCATGCGATTTTTATACATACTCGCATCAACACTATCACCGTTTGCTAGAGCTTCTTTGATACAAGCGTCGCTAAATTCGTTATTTTTATTAAAAAGAGCTAGGGAGATTTTTTCATCTACGCTTTCATCATGGATATGCCCTAAAACTTCTATGATATTGTTATTTTCATTTTCTATTTTTAAAATCGTCCCTAAAGGTAGTGCTTTTAGAGATTTTTGCGAGGCTTTTAAGGCGGTACTTAATCCTGTTTTGATATTCATCCCAAGAACTGCTTCACCGTATCTTTTGGTGATAACAAGTGAGGTTTCATTGGCTCTTTTTAAAACCAAAACTACTTTAGCACTAGGGCGTTTTTTCTTTAAGGGGAGTAATTTAGCAGCAACGATATCTTTGTAATTTGCTCCTTTTAAATTTTTATTTTCTATAAGTAAATCTTTTTTAAAACTCTCATCAAAACACTGTAAAAATCCCGTGCCCTTGCTCGAAATATCAAGGGTTCCAAAAACATAGCCATTATTAAGATAGTATCTATTTTTGTGTTCTTTGATGATGTTATTAGCTAGAAGCTCTCTTAGAATTTGTTTAAATTCATTACTAACTTCATGAGCACTTATGCCGTAATTAAGATTGTTTAAAAATTCTTTCACTGCTTTACTTTATGTAAATTTTCTTGAGAATTCTTGCATAAAGTTTATAAAAAAAATATGAAATTTAAAACTTTATTGTTATAATAAGCTCTTTAATTTTGAATTTATTAAGGAGTAAAATAATGGCTGTTACAGTTTATTATGACAAAGACTGTGATTTAAGTTTGATTAAATCAAAAAAAGTGGCAATTATAGGCTTTGGATCTCAAGGACATGCTCATGCTATGAATTTAAGAGACAATGGGGTTAATGTTGTCATCGGGCTTCGTGAAGATGGGGCAAGTTTTTCTAAAGCCAAAAGTGCAGGTTTTGAAGTGATGAGCGTAAGCGAAGCTTCGAAAGTAGCAGATGTGATTATGATTTTAGCTCCGGATGAAATTCAAGCTGATATTTTTAATGCGGAAATAAAACCAAATTTAAGTGAAGGCAAGGCTATAGCTTTTGCACACGGTTTTAATATCCATTATGGTCAAATCGTAGCTCCTAAAGGTATAGATGTAATCATGATAGCTCCAAAAGCACCTGGACATACAGTAAGAAATGAATTTGCTCTAGGTGGTGGCACTCCTTGTTTAATAGCTATCCATCAAGATGAAAGCAAAAATGCTAAAAATTTAGCCTTAAGTTATGCAAGTGCTATTGGTGGAGGTCGTACAGGTATCATAGAAACGACTTTTAAAGCTGAAACAGAAACAGATCTTTTTGGTGAGCAAGCTGTGCTTTGTGGTGGACTTAGTGCTTTGATTCAAGCAGGTTTTGAAACTTTGGTTGAAGCAGGTTATGAACCTGAAATGGCTTATTTTGAGTGTTTGCATGAAATGAAACTCATTGTGGATTTGATTTATCAAGGTGGTATTGCAGATATGCGTTATTCTATTTCAAATACTGCAGAATACGGCGATTACATCACAGGGCCAAAGATTATCACTGAAGAGACTAAAAAAGCGATGAAAGGTGTTTTAAAAGATATACAAAATGGTGTTTTTGCAAAAGATTTTATCTTAGAACGCCGTGCAGGTTTTGCTAGAATGCATGCAGAACGCAAAAATATGAATGATTCTTTGATAGAAAAAACAGGACGCAATTTGCGTGCTATGATGCCTTGGATCAGTGCTAAAAAATTAGTAGATAAAGATAAGAACTAAACATTGTCAAAGAAAAAATTAGTTCAAATTCAGCGTTATTTAATCATAGCTATACTTTTTTTACTTTGCATAGCTTTAGCTTTGGGAATTTTAGTAAAATATCAAAATTCCCAAGATGTTTCTTCTGTTAAGCCGGATTATTTTATTGATAAGCAAGAAGATTTAATTTCATTAAATAAAGATCATTATGAAATTGGTATTTTTCAAGAGAATGAGTTTGATAATAATAAATCTGTAAGTATTTTAGAGCAAAAAATTCAAGAAATTGATGATTTAAATACAAGTTTAAATGAGCAAAATTTAAGCAGTGTGGAGCAGAATTTAAGTTTAGAGCAAAATCAGAGTTTAGAACAAAATTTTATTCTAAAAGATACAAATTTAACCCAAGATCAAAATTTAACTTTTAATGAAGATATTCATTTAAATAAAATTTCTAAAAAACCAAAACTTGCTATTATTATCGATGATATGGCAAATGCAAGTCAGGTTAGAGGTTTAAAAGCTTTAAATTTAAAGTTAAATCCTTCTTTTTTTCCGCCAGATAAAAACCATAGCGAAACGCCAAAACTTGCTTTAAAATTTGATTTTTATATGGTGCATTTACCTTTAGCAGCGATTAATTACAATAAACCTGAGCTTGATACTTTAAATTCAAATGATAGCAAAGAAAGAATTTTTAAAAAAATCAAGCAAATTAAAAAAGATTTTAAGGATTTAAGATACATCAATAATCACACGGGAAGTTTATTTACAAGCAATGAAGAAGCTATGAGAAAGCTTTATGAGGTTTTAAAAAATCAAAATATATTTTTTGTAGATTCTAAAACTATAGGAAATTCTAAAGCAAATAAAATAGCCAAAGAGTTAAATGTTCCTTATATACAAAGAGATGTGTTTTTGGATAATGAAGATGATGTTAATTATGTTAAAAAACAACTTGAAAGTGCGGTAAAACTTACACAAAAAAAAGGTTTTGTTATAGCCATAGGACATCCTAGAAAAAATACTTTTAAAGCTTTAGAGCAAAGTAAAGATTTGTTAAAAAGCGTTGATCTTGTGTATTTGAGTGAAATTTATGGCAAGTGAAATTTTGCCTGATGAATTTTTAGAACTTTTTAAAGATTTAAAAAAGCCTCCTAAAAAATTACACTATAAAGGAAATTTATCTTTATTAAAACAAGATAAAATCGCTATTATAGGTTCAAGGCGTATGAGTGTTTATACGAAAAATTGTGTTTTTTCCTTAGCGAGTATGCTTAAAAATGCTCATCTTTGCGTGGTAAGTGGCGGTGCTTTGGGTGTGGATATCACCGCAAGTATGGCAGCTATGCCAAATACTATAGGTATTTTTGCCAATGGTTTAGATCAAATTTATCCAAGAACTAATGAAAAAATCATTAAACAAATTTATGGAAATGCTTTAGCTTTAAGTGAATACGAAGATGATTATTTGCCAAAAAATTATGATTTTTTACTAAGAAATCGTTTGGTTATTGCTTTAAGTAAGGCCGTTGTGGTTGCACAAGCAGATATAAAAAGTGGTTCTATGCAGAGTGCAAAACTTGCTTTAGAACTCAATAAACCTTTATATGTTTTACCACAAAGACTAGAAGAAAGCACAGGAACTAATTTTCTTTTAAAGGAAAATAAAGCAAAGTTAATTTGTGATTTTAAAGAATTTGTAAGTGAGTTTGCAAGTATAGATATAAATCAAGATGAATTTTTAGAGTTTTGTAAAAAAGGTGTGAGTGTTGATGAGGCTTTAAAAATTTATGGACAAAAAGTTTATGAATATGAACTTGAGGGAAAAATTTCCATAGAAGGGCTTTTTATAAGGGTTTTAGCATGAGAGCTTTGGCTTTAGATGTAGGTTTAAAACGCATAGGTGTAGCGCTTTGCATAGATAAAAAGATCGCTTTGCCTTTAGATGCAGTTTTAAGAAAAAATCGCAATCAAGCCGCTAATGAAATCAAAAATTTACTTAAAATACATGAAATTTCTTTACTTATTGTAGGCATTCCTAAGGGTGGATCAAGTGAAGAAGAAATGACAAGACGCATTAAGCATTTTGTTTCTTTGCTTGAATTTGATAAAGAAATTTGCTTTGTAGATGAAAGCGGAACAAGCAAAGAAGCTTTAGGATACGGCGTAGCCAATACACGCAAAAAAGATGGTAAATTAGACTCTTTATCCGCTTTTATCATGATAAAGGATTATTTTGCTCTCTAGAATAGAAAAACTTTATACCAAAGATGAAATGCAAAATATTTTATCTTCTTTTACTCAAGAAAAAAATGTTTGTGTATTTACAAATACTTTAAAAATTAGCATTGAAGAATTAGAAAAAGAATTTTTAAAACAAAAATTAAAATTTAAAAAGATCAATGCTTATTGTTATTTGTTTGATACCAAAGATAAGGCTATCTTAAGTTCTATGAAAGTTTTTAATGAGGCGCACTTTTATATACAAAATTATTCTTCTTATTTGTGTGCTTTAAATTTAGAAGTCAAAGCAGGGCAAAGGGTTCTTGATATGTGTGCAGCTCCGGGTGGTAAAAGTATCAATCTTGCAAATTTTATGCAAAATACAGGTTATTTAGCTTGCAATGAGATGAGTAGGGATAGATTTTTTATTTTGCAAAAAAATCTTAAAAATTACGGCGTGAATGCTAAAGTTTTTATGAAAGATGGTAAAAATATAGGCAATTTATGTCCTTTAAAATTTGATAAAATCTTACTTGATGCACCTTGTTCGACTTTTGCTAAAATAGGTTTTGATTTGGAAAAAAGTTATAAAGAAATCAAAAATATTGCAAAAACTCAAAAAAAACTTCTACATTCTGCTTTAAAGGCATTAAAAATAGGTGGAGAGCTTGTATATAGTACTTGTACCTTTACCAAAGAAGAAAATGAAGAAGTGATAGAGAATGCTTTAAAAAGTGAGTTTAAATTAGAGCTTTTAGATATTGATTTGGAAAATGTTGAGGCTAAAGCAGGGCAAAGTGAAGAATTTGCTGAAATTTCAAAATGCAGACGGATTTTACCAAGCTTAGACTATGATGGATTTTTCATAGCTAAACTTAGGAAATTATGTTAATTAATAAAATTATTCACATTTAAATACAAATTCATAAAAAAACTTAAAAAACAATAAATAATTTTTTCTTTATTTTAAAGCTTAAAGTTCTATTTTTAAGTACTTTGAAAAGAAAATCACAGCGTGAAAAGGCTGTGAATAAAGTTGAATTTTTTTTAACCTTAAAAAGATGAAATTAGTCTGATTGTATTTTTTGCAGTTTTGGAGCTATTACAGCTTGACAATATCCTTGATCGGGATTATTTATAAAATAATGTTGATGATAGTTTTCAGCTTTATAGTAAGTTTGCAATCTTGAAATTTTAGTAACTATTTTTTTACTAAATATTTTTTGCTGTTCTTCAATGAAATTTTGAGCTAAAATTTTATCTTCTTCATTTTCGTAAAATATTATTGAGCGATATTGTATGCCAAGATCTTCACCTTGTTTATCTATACTTGTTGGATCATGAATTTTAAAAAAGAGTATTAGGATTTCAAGAAGAGAGATTTGTTTTTCATCGTAATTTATTTTGACAACTTCTATGTTACCATCACCATTACACACGCTTTCATAGCTAGGATTTGGTTTTCCTCCGCTATATCCAACTTCAGTATTGATTACACCTTTTAGACGTTCAAATACGGCTTCAATACACCAAAAACAACCACCACCTAAAATGATATTTTTCATTGCGAGTTTTCCTTAATCTTAGCCCTTTGAAAGGGCTAAGATTATTTATAGTTTTTGATTGCTTTTTCTAAAATTTCAATTGCGGCTTTTTCATCTTTGAAGTCTTGCACTTTAACCCATTTATTTGGTTCTAAAATTTTATAAGTTTCAAAGAAGTTTTTGATTTTATTCAAAGTTGCCTGTGGTAAGTCTGTATAAGTTTTTATATTATCATATCTCGCATCTATTTTTGAATTTGGAACTGCAAGAAGTTTTTCGTCCATTCCACTTTCATCTTCCATGATTAAAACACCGATTAAGCGACAAGGAATCACAGCTCCAGCTTGGATAGGATATTCATTAAGCACTAAAATATCTACAGGATCACCATCATCAGCCAAAGTATTAGCAATAAAACCATAGTTTGCTGGGTAAAACATCGCGCTAGCCATAACGCGATCTACCATGATAGCACCGCTATCTTTATCGATTTCGTATTTTATATTTGAGCCATATGGAATTTCAATTACGGCATTGATTTTATTTGGAATATCTCCGATTTTGATTTTGTTTAAATTCATTTTTTCTCCTTATATACTTTGAATTTTTTTAATCAGTTCTTTCATGTCTGCAACGATAGGTTCGATAGCGCGCTCTCCATCGATAATAAAATGAAGTTTTTTCTTTTGATAAAAATCTAAAATTTCATTTAAAGGTTCTGTATAAACTTTCATTCTATTGTAAAACACTTCTTCATTATCATCTGCGCCGCGATTTCTGCCTAAAACTCTTTCTTTGGCAACTTCTTCGCTTACTCTTACTTCTATGACGCCTTTAAGACAAATTTCATTTTGCTCACTTAAAACCTTATCAAATTCCATCATTTGCTCTACGCTTCTTGGATAGCCATCGATGATGATAGTTTTAGTTGGAGCAGCTTTTAGAGCACAAACTATAGTATTTATAACAACATCTAAAGGAACAAGATTGCCTTTGGAGATAAAACTATCTATAGTTTTTCCAAGCTCGCTCCCACTTGCTACTTCAGCTCTTAAAAGATCTCCTGTTGAATAGTGTGTAATATTTGTCGCATCTGCTTGTGCGATTAAACTAGCATCGGTAGTTTTTCCACTACCTGGTGCACCTATGATTAAAAACAATTCTTTCATTTTATATTCTCCCTTAATTTGATTCCTAATTCTCTCATTGCTTCATTGCTAGCAGGCGATGGTGCATCTGTCATTAAGCATTGCGCTCTTTGGGTTTTTGGAAAGGCTATAACCTCTCTTATGTTGTTTGCTCCTGTAACTAGCATGATGAGTCTATCAAGTCCTATAGCGATACCTCCATGTGGTGGAGCACCAAAACTTAAAGCATCAAGCAAGAAGCCAAATTTTTCTTTTTGTTGTTCTTCATCGATATTTAAAAGTTTAAATACTTTTTGTTGAATATCATTTTTATGGATTCTTATACTACCTCCACCTAGCTCAACGCCATTTAACACTACATCATAAGCAATAGATGAAATTTCTTCTAAATCAGTCTCATCAATATTTTTTGGCATGGTAAAAGGATGGTGCATCGCAGAATAACTTCCGTCATCATTTTGCTCAAACATAGGAAAATCAACAACCCATAAGAATTCCAAGGCATTTGGATCTATAAGTTTTAACTCGTTGGCTAAGAAAATTCTAAATCTTCCCATATAATCAAGCACGGTTTTTTTAGCTCCTGCACCGAAAAATACCACATCTCCTACTTCAAGCTCACAGCGTTTGCTTAGCTCATTTAAATCTTCTTCGCTAAAGAATTTACAAAGTGGACCTTTAAGCCCATCTTTTTTAACTTGTATGAAAGCTAAGCCTTGGGCGCCAAATTTACGCACAAATTCTTCAAATCTTTGCATTTGTCTTTTTGAAAAAATAGTATCGCCTTTTGGAACGCGTATGGCTTTGATGCGATTTTTCTTTGTATCTTTGGCAATATTTGCAAAAATTTCATTATTTGACTTAGCGAAAATATCAATCACATCAATAAATTTAAGATCAAATCTTAAATCCGGCTTATCAGAGCCATAATTTTCCATAGCGTCTTTGTATTGCATTTGTCTAAAAGGGGTTTGAATTTCTTTGCCGCAAGCTTTGAAAATATCTTTTAAAAAAGTTTCAGCTATCTTGATCACATCTTTTTGTTCGCAAAAGCTCATTTCAACATCAATTTGTGTGAATTCAGGTTGGCGATCAGCTCTTAAATCTTCATCTCTAAAACATTTTGCAATTTGAAAATAACGATCAAAACCGCTACACATTAAAAGTTGTTTGAAAAGCTGAGGGCTTTGTGGAAGAGCATAAAATTCACCCTGATGCACACGAGAAGGCACGAGATAATCTCTTGCGCCTTCGGGAGTAGCTTTGGTAAGAATAGGGGTTTCAACTTCTAAAAATCCCATATTTGCCAAAGAATTTCTAGCTGCTATACAAGCTTTAGAACGCAAGGCAAAATTTTCATAAAGTTTAGGATTTCTTAAATCTAAAAAGCGATATTTTAAGCGTAATTCTTCATTTACGCTTTCATCAGCGATAGCAAAAGGAGGTACAGCACTTTCATTTTCTATGGTAAGTTTAGAAACAACTACTTCGATTTCTCCTGTTTTTAACTTAGGATTTACAAGTCCTTCGCCACGCGGACGAATAGTACCTTCTGTAATAAGTACAAATTCATTTCTTGCATTGGAAGCGATTTCATGAGCTTCTTTACTATCATTTGGATCGCAAACAAGTTGGATAATACCGCTTCTATCTCTTAAATCTATAAAAATAACTCCACCATGATCGCGGTAGCTATTTACCCAACCGCAAAGTTTAACGCTTTGACCAACATGGGAAATTCCCAAGTCTGTATTATAATGACTTCGCAAATTTATTCCTTGAAAAAGATTTTTTAAGATAATGAGCAAAATTATAGTATTTTTATTCTTTTGCTTTGCTAAGATTTGATATAATTTTTTATGCAAAATAAAATAGATTATAAAAATATTAAAAAAATTGGACTTGTTACGCGACCCAATGTGAGTTTAGATAAGGAAATTTTAAAACTTCAATCGATTTTATCTATATATAAAGTTGAACTTGTATTGCTTAAAGAAAGTTCTGAAATTTTAGATTTGCCGAAGTATGGATTGGATGATTTGTTTAAAATATCCGATTTTGTTATTTCTTTAGGTGGAGATGGAACTTTGATTTCTTTATGCCGTAAAGCTTGTGAATATGATAAAGCAGTTTTAGGAATTCATGCTGGACATTTAGGTTTTTTAACAGATTTTAAAGTTGATGAAGCTGAAAATTTTTTTCAAGCTTTTTTTCAAGGAGAATTTAGAATAGAAAAGCCTTATTTGTTAAGTGTTTTTTTAGAAGATAAGCAAGGAAAAATTTTAGAAAAATTAGCTTTTAACGATGTGGTTATCAGTAAAAACAATCAAGCTTCTATGGCTCATATAGAAGTTTTTAGAAAAGAAAAGAAATTTAATGAATATTTTGGAGATGGGCTTATTGTTGCAACTCCTGCGGGTTCAACAGCTTATAATTTAAGTGCAAATGGGCCCATAGTTTATACTTTAGCTCAAGCTTTTATCTTAACTCCTGTTTGTTCTCATTCTTTAACACAACGCCCTATTGTCTTACCAAAAGGTTTTGAAATAGAGATTATGGCAAAGGATTGTATACTTTGCATTGATGGGCAAGAAAATTATAAAATGAATGATTTTAAAAGTATAAAAGTGGGTTTAAGTGATAAAAATGTGGCTTTAATTCACCCAAAAAATAGGGATTATTTTCAAATTTTAAAAGAAAAATTACACTGGGGAAATTGATGATAAATAGAATTTTTATGAAAGAAAATCTTGGTTTTAAAAAGGCTGAGCTTGAAATTTCTAAAGGACTTACCGTTTTTACGGGGCTAAGTGGAGCTGGAAAATCAGTTTTGTTTAAAGGAATTTTATCCGCATTTTCTTTGAGTGAAAGTGAGGCTAAAATTGTCGAAATAGAACTAGATGATAAGTTGGATTTAGAAAGTTTTGGTATAGAAAGTGAAGAGGAGAATGTTTTTAAGCTTTTAAAAGAAAAAAACACAAAATATTTTATTAACAATCAAAGCATAGCGAAAAAAAGTTTGCAAAATTTAAGTAAAACTTTTATTAAGTATTTAAGCGCAAAGGAAAATAACGAATTTGGAAATGAAAAATTTTTAAATCTCTTAGATGCCTTGGAGATGCAAGAAAATACAAATTTTGTTTCCTTTTTAGAAGATTTTAAAAAAGATTTTAATGCTTATAGTCAAATTTCTAATGAGCTTAATGCAATTTTAGAAGAAGAAAAAAAAGTAGAAGAATTAAAAGAACTAGCTAGAGCACAAATTGAAAAAATTTCAAGCATTAATCCTAAAATAGGTGAGTATGAAGAGCTTTTAATACTTAAAAAAAAGCTTTCTAAAAAAGATAAATTAGAAGAAGCTTGGAGTAAGGCAGAGCGTATTTTTGAGCTTGAAAAAGTTGTTATTGAAGCTTTAAATTTAAGCGAAGTTGATGCGAGTTTTTTTAGTGAATGTTTGAATGAATTGCGTGTGATTTGCGAAAATCAAAAAATGGAAGATTTGGATTTTGATGTGGAGGCGCTTTTAGATCGCATTGAAAATTTATCCTATCTTATCAAGCGTTATGAAAGCATAGAAAATGCTTTAGAAGTTTTAAAACAAAAAAAATATGAGCTAGAGCATTATGAAAATTTAAGTTTTGAAAAAAAAGAACTTGAAAAAAAATTTCAAGAATTAAAACAAAAATTAGAAGAAAAAGCACAAATTTTAACTCAAACAAGAAAGAAAAACCTTAAAAAATTAGAAAAATGTTTAAATAATTATCTTAAAGATCTTTATATGAAAGATGCAAGTTTGACGCTTAAAGAAAATGAAAAAATTTCAATTTTAGGCAAAGATGAGATAATGCTAGATATTAATTTAGCTCATTTAAAAAATTTAAGTTCGGGTGAATTAAATCGCTTAAGACTTGCTTTTATAGCCACAGAATGTAATATTTTAAATACAGGCAAAGGGATATTATTTTTAGATGAAATTGATGCAAATTTAAGCGGAAAAGAGGCTATGAGTATAGCTAAGGTTTTAGAGGAACTTTCTAAGTTTTATCAAATTTTTGCTATTTCTCATTTGCCTCAACTTTCCTCTAAGGCACATAATCATTTTTTAGTTGAAAAAAATGGTGAAGAAAGTAAGGTAAAAAAGCTTGATCAAGAAGAAAGAATTAAAGAACTTGCTAGGATGGTAAGTGGAGAGCTTGTTAGTGATGAAGCGATCGAATTTGCTAAGACCTTATTTAAGAATTAAGCGGATTTTTTATTTTGCTATGTTAAAATATATAACTATAAAAATTTCCTTTCTTTTGAAATAAATATAATAAAAAATTTTAGATATAAAGGTATTTTACACACTATGAATAAGAAAATTTTAATTATTGATGACAATAAAATGCTCGGCAAACTTTTGGCTAAAAAAATTCAAATGACTTTAGATTATGAGGTAGATATTGCTTTTGGTTTTGCTGAAGCTAAGGAGTTAATGAATAATGATTATTTTTTAGCTTTTGTGGATTTATGCTTGCCAGATGCCCCAAATGGTGAAGTTGTGGATTATGTTATAGAAAAGAAAATTCCTGCTATTGTTCTTACGGCTAGTGGTGATAAGGCTACTAAAGAAAAATTTATGGATAAAGATATATTAGATTATATTTTTAAAGAAAGTGAAACTTGCATTGATGAGATTATTAGTTCTATTGTAAAACTTAATCAATATGCAAAAACTAAAGTGATTGTAGCTATGAGCAAGCTACCTGAACGTAATGAAATTAAAAAAATACTTACTCAAAGACAATTTAATGTTTTAGCTGCGGCTCATGGTGAAGAAGCAATGAGTTATTTAAATGATAATAATGATGTTAAGCTTATTATAGCAGATGTCAATATGCCAGTAATTAGCGGTTTTGAGCTTTTGACTCAAGTAAGAGAACGTTTTAGTGATGATGAATTAGGTGTGATTCTTTTGGGGGATCATAATGATTCATTTGAAGCGAATTCTTTTAAAAATGGAGTTAATGAGTATTTGTTTAAGCCTTTAAGCAAGGAAAGTTTTAATTGTCGCTTAGATCGTTGTTTATCTTACATGGATGATAAAAAATTTTTAAGCACTTATAATGTTTTAGATCCTGTATCTGGGGTTAAAAATTATAATGCTTTAATCGATGGAATAGATGATTATTTTAACGAAATAGCAACAAAAGACGAGGAATTTGCTTTTGCTTTTTTAGATATAGATAATCTTCAAATGATTAACGATGAATACGGCCGTGAAGTTGGTGATGAAGTAATTAAAATCTGCGCCAATGAAATAGTCAATGAAACTAAAGGAAGAGATCTTGTAGGTAGATATAGTGCAGAAAAAATTTGTATTTTGCTTAAAAATATATCCCAAGAAAGAGCGATTAAAATCTTTTCTCGTATACGAGTAAATATAAAAAAGGCTGGTGTTTTAGTTAATTTAGATGAAGTCTTTTTTACAGCTTCTATAGGCGTGGTTTTTGGAAAAAGTGGAGATAAGATTGATTCTTTGGCTGATAAAGCAAGTAAAATATTGTCTCAAGCAAAAGATAATGGCAAGGATAGAGTTGAAGTATGTTCTTAAATCTTGATTTTCAAGATGGTTTAAGGATTGTTGATACGCATTGCCATCTAGACAGTGAAGCATTTAAAGATGATTTAGATGAAACTTTAAATCGTGCTTTTAAAAATGGTATAGAGAAAATCATCATACCTGGTGCTGATATAAAAGACTTGCCTTATGCAGCTACAATTGCTCATAAATATAAAAATATTTTTTTTGCAGCAGGGGTGCATCCTTATGAAATTGATAATTATGATGAGAAAATTTTAAGGCAGTATTTATGCGATGAAAAGTGTGTAGCTGTAGGTGAATGTGGGCTTGATTATTTCCGTTTTAAAAGTGATCTTGCTGAAGAAATTCAAAAAGAAAAAGAAAATCAAAAAAAGATTTTTATCGCACAGCTTGAACTTGCTATTGAATTTAAAAAACCTGTTATCATTCACTCAAGAGAAGCAAATCATGATACTTATGAGATTTTACATGGGTATTCTAAGGATCTTGTAGGAGGAGTTTTACACTGCTTTAATGCAAGCGAACATTTACTAACTCTTTTTGAAGATGGATTTTATTTTGGTATTGGGGGAGTTTTAACTTTTAAAAATGCTAAGAAATTAGTTGAAATTTTACCTAAAATTCCAAAAGATAGACTACTACTTGAAACTGATGCTCCATATCTTACTCCAGAGCCTTATCGCGGTAAAAGAAATGAACCTTTGTTAACTCAATTTGTAGCAAACAAAATGTGTGAAGTATTGGATTTATCAAGAAAAGAACTTCTAGAAATTTGTTTTAACAATTCTGAAAAATTATTTTTTAAAGGTTATTAATGAAAAAAATTTTATTGTGTTTTTTAATATGTTTTAATTTTCTTTTTGCACAAATTAATACTCCTGAATTTTATGAAAGACAAATGAATGTTTTAAGAAATTTAGATATTAATCCAAGTTTTATCAGTGATTTGATTTTTGTGCAAACTCAACAAGATATAAAATCAAAACATGCTCAAACTTTAATAGATAGTATGCAAAATTTTTCAAAAGTTACTCCTATGATAAGAAAAATTTTAGCCCAGCAGGAAGTTCCTGATGAGATTTTGTATCTAGCTATGGTTGAATCAGGCTTGAAAACTCATAGTGTTTCTAATGCCAAGGCTGTAGGGGTTTGGCAATTTATGCAACCAACAGCTAGAAATTTGGGTTTAAGAATCGATGCTTATGTTGATGAAAGGCGTGATCCGGTCAAGTCAACTTATGCCGCTACAAATTATTTAAAAGAGTTAAAAGAAGAATTTGGCAAATGGTATTTAGCACTTTTAGCTTATAATTGCGGAAATGGCAAGCTAAGACAAGCTATCAAGCAAGCAGGAAGTGATGATTTAAGTGTTTTATTGAACCCTGATAAGAAATATCTTTCTTTAGAAACTAGAAATTTTATAAGAAAGATTTTAACGCTTGCTTTTTTAGCTAATGATAGGGATTTTTTACTAGATAAAGATGCGTCTTTAATGAATTATGCTTTAAGCAATGAATTTGCAAAAGTTGATGTGCCTTCTTCTGCATCTTTAAAAGAAATAGCTAAAAATTTAAATATGGATCTTGTAACTTTTAAGAAATATAATCCACAATTTAAACATAATTTTACGCCTCCTGGTAAAGGGTATTATATGTATATACCACTTAATAAAGTAGCATTTTTTGATAAAAATTTTAAAGCAGAAAAACTTGCAAAGGTTGATACAACTATACCTATGACAAGAACTTATACCGTTAAGTCTGGTGACTCTTTATATAAAATAGCAAAAAATTATAATATAAGTGTTGATGAAATTCGAGAATTCAATAAAATAGCAAAAAATCATCTTAGCATTAATCAAAAATTAATTATACCAATCAAGGAGAATAAAAATGCAAATAAAAACAATTACACTAAAGTTGTCAGCCGTTAGTCTAGGGGCTTTATTTTTTAGTGGTTGTTTAGGCACTAGTTTTTTTTCTAGCTTGGATAATGCTCAAGTGTATTATCCTTCAAATGATTTTAAAAGCAGTCCTAGTTCTTCAGGGACTAAAGGAACGATGAAGCCTTATACTATCAACGGTAAAACTTATTATCCTACTGTTGTAGCAGTAGGCGAAACTGCTGATGGTATTGCGAGTTGGTATGGGCCAGGCTTTCACGGCAAGAAAACCTCTAATGGCGAAACCTATAATCAAAATGCTTTAACCGCGGCTCATAAAACTTTACCTATGAATACCATCTTAAAAGTAACCAATCTAAATAACAATCGTCAAGTTACCGTTCGTGTGAATGATAGAGGTCCTTTTGTAAATAATCGTATTATAGATTTATCAAAAGGAGCTGCTAGTCAAATTGATATGATTGCTTCAGGAACAGCTCCAGTAAGGCTTGAGGTTATAGGGTTTGGATCAAGTAATTCGGGTAATAATATTGTACATTCTAATGTAAACTATGGAAATAGTGGAGAGATTGCAAATAATGGACAAATTTATGAAGGTGGAAATTTCATGGTTCAAATTGGAGCCTTTAAAAACCCAGCTGGAGCACAAACGATAGCAGCAAGATATAAAACTTATAGAACTTATAGCTCTACTATACGCACAAGTTCAGTGGATGGGTTAAATCGCGTTTTCTTAACAGGCTTTAGAAGTGAAGATGAAGCAAGGGATTTTGCTGCAAGTGGTGCATTTGCAGGTGCATTTGTTGTAAGAGAGTAAAAATTATGACAGAATTGATTTTTTTGGATGTAGATGGCTGTTTAACTGATGGAAAAATTATTTATACTTCTAATGGAGAATTTATTAAAGAATTTGATGTAAAAGATGGAGCGGCTATCGAGGCTTGGCTAAAGCTTGGTAAAAAAATTGCTATTATTACAGGTAGAAATTGTCCTTGTGTTGAAAAAAGAGCTAAAGATTTAAAAATAGAAATTTTATATCAAGGTATCAAAGATAAGTTAGCTTGTGCAAAAGAAATTTTACAAAAACTTAATTTAGATTTTTCTCAGTGTGCGGCTATTGGGGATTATTTTAATGATAAGGCTTTACTTGAAAGTGTAGGACTTAGTTTTAAGCCAAAAGATGGTCATAAAGATTTAAATGTAGACATAGTGCTTAGCAAAAAAGGTGGTAAGGCTGCTGTAGCACAGATGATAGAAATTTTAGTAGAAAAAAATCATCTAAAAGAAGAATGGAATAAGCTTTGGCTATAAAAATTTTTGGAATTTTAATTGCTCTTTTTACAATTACTTTTACGATTTTAAGTTTGCAAGATCCATATTCTTTGAATTTGCAAACTAATGCTTTAAATTTTAAAAATATTGAGGCTAAAAATTTGAAAGCTTATGAGAGTAATGCTAGTACAATTAAGGCATATTATAAGGCAAATTCTTGGGTGAGATATGCAGATAGAGATGAATTTAATGATTTTATTACTTTAAATTTAGATTTTAATCTTAGTGCGAATCGTTTAGAGTTTTTCAATAAAGATATGAGCAAGGTTTTGTTTGAAGGAAATGTTACTTATATAGGTTCTAATAATGTCAAAATTATTTCTCAAGAGGTAGAATACCAACCTAAGGATAAAATTTTACATACAAATACTAATTTTAAAGCTCTGATCAATGGAAGTATTATTAACGGAAATACTTTAAACTATGATGTAAAAAACAAAATTTTAAATATCCAAGGAGTAAATGCGTGGTTGCAAGACAAATAATTTTATTGTTAGCTTGTGTAAGTGTAACTTGGGCAACTCAAATTGAAGTAAAAGCTTTAAATTTTTACTCAGATGAAAATAAGGGTGAAAGTATTCTTAGTGGAAATGTAGAAGTAATTAGAGGTGATGATATTTTAAATTCTGAAAAATTGATTATTTATACGGATAAAAATCGCAAACCTATTCGTTATGAAGCAATGCAAAATGCTAGGTTTAAGATTGTTTTAAAAGGTAAAATTTATAAAGGTAGTGGAGATAAATTTATTTATAATGTTATTAAAGATACTTACGAGATTAATGGTCATGCTTATATAAATGAGCTTGGAAGCAATCAAAAACTTTTTGGTGATAAAATAATAGTCGATAGAAAAGCTAATATTTATCGAGTGGAGAGTAAGGATCAAAAACCTGCTCGTTTTGTGTTTGATCTTAAAGACAAATGATAATTAGTGCTAAATTTATCACTTCTTTAGTGAAATTTGATGAGAATTTGAGCTCAAATTTTAGTGAAGTAGCATTTTTGGGGCGTTCTAATGTCGGAAAAAGTTCTTTAATCAATTCTTTGTGTAAACAAAAAAATTTAGCCAAAAGTTCGGCAACTCCTGGAAAAACTCAGCTTATAAATTTTTTCGAAGTAGCTTGCAAAAGAAATGAAGAAAAATTTAATATCAATTTTATCGATTTACCAGGGTTTGGTTATGCAAAGGTTTCTAAAAATTTAAAAGAAATATGGAATCAAAACTTAGATGAATTTTTAAAATTAAGAACCTCGATAAAGTTATTTATACATTTAATCGACTCAAGACATACTCATTTAGAGATCGATGTAAATTTAAATGACTATTTGAAAAGATTTTTACGACCTGATCAAAAAATTTTAAAAGTTTTTACCAAATGCGATAAATTAAATCAAAGTGAAAAAGCTAAGTTAAAAAATGAATTTAAAGACTCTATTTTAGTTTCAAATTTGAATAAATTTGGCCTTGATTCTTTAGAAGATATTATTATCAATCAAACTTTAGGTCTTGATAAATGAGAAGAAATTTAAGTGCTTATAAAGCAAAATTTAATGGAGCTTATGTCTTTTTAGGATTTTTTTTTCTAATTTATCAGATTCTTGGTTCGACTTTTGTATATACCCCGTTACTTTATGGGATTTTTTTCTGTTATATGTTTTGCTTATTAGAAGAGAGAGAGAGAACTTTTTCAAAGCTTGATTTTAGATGGTATTTTTCTTTATTTTTTTTATTTTTTACTGATATAACTTATAATTTTTTTATTTTTTCATCTTGGTTGGCATTTTTTATTTTTTATTATCTTTGTGCAGATTGGATTAAGACAAATTTAAAAATTGGTAAATTTATCCCTGTTGTTTTTGTGCTTTGTGCTTACGGCATTATTTTGTTTTTGGATATGATATTGTTTTATATTGGAGATGAAAAAATTAAAATTTTAGGATGGGCGTATATTGTTTCAGTTTTTATAGAATGTTGTTTAGCTTATGTGTTTTTTAAAGGTAAAATTTAAATGAGAATGCGTCTAGTTGTTGGATTTATACTATTGTTTTTTATATTTTTATTAAGTCGTGTGTATTATTTGAGTATAAAATCAAATGTATATTATGAAGAGCTTGCTAAACAAAATGCCATAAAAACTGAATTTTTACCACCTGTTAGGGGTCAAATTACAGATAGAAATGGAACTTTATTGGCTATTAATGATTTGGGTTTTAGTATTTCTATTAAACCTTATTTAAGTATTAAAAAGTCAAATAAAGGAATTTTAGATAAAGAATTATCTGAACTTACAAATTTATTTCCTGATTTAAATGCTAGTAAATTAGCAGAAATTTATAAGAGAAATGATTCTTACTATAATCAAGATTTTATTAAAGTTGTAGATTTTATACCCTACGATGAGATTATTCCGCATTATTCAGAGTTAAATCTTAATAAAACAATAAAAATAGATCCTGTTGTAAAAAGAAAATATCCTTTTGGAAAATTGGCTTCGCATATTATTGGGTATGTAGGTAAGGCAAATTTGCAAGATGTTCAAGAAAATGAAATAGCAAAACTTTCTAACTATACGGGAAAAAGCGGTATAGAACGCTATTATAATGATATTTTACAAGGAGAAAAAGGAACTAGGGTTTATAAGGTTAATGCCTTAAATCAAGAAGTAGAACAGCTTTCTCACACTCCTGCTATGTCTAATGATATAGAACTTACGATAGATATAGAGCTTCAGTCTTATTTAACTTCATTGTTTGAAGGGAATGCTGGAGCTGCTATAATTATGAATGTAAATGATGGATCTATTTTAGCTGCAGGGAGTTTCCCTGAATATGATCTTAATCCTTTTGTAACAGGGATTTCTTTTAAGGATTGGGATGAGCTTTCAAATAGTCTTGATCATCCTTTTACAAATAAACTTATAAATGGATATTATCCTCCAGGTTCTGTTGTAAAAATGGGAGTAGGGCTTTCTTTTTTAAATTCTAAAAATATTAGCCCGTCGACTCAATATGTTTGCAATGGAAGCATTGAGCTTGGAGGCAGGTTTTTTAGATGTTGGAATCGATCAGGCCATGGACCTGTGGATTTAAAACATGCGATAAAATATAGTTGTGATGTTTATTTTTATAATGGCAGTTTGCAAGTTGGAATCGATCAAATAAGTGAAACTTTATCTCGCATTGGCTTTGGAGCGAAAACAGGGGTAGATTTACCTAGTGAATTTGTAGGAACTTTACCAAGCAAAGAATGGAAGATGCAAAGATATAGACAATCTTGGTTTCAAGGTGATACTTTAAATACAGCTATAGGTCAAGGTAATTTTCTTGCAACACCTATGCAAATTGCTAGATATACGGCTCAAATCGCAAAAGGTGGAGAGGTTATACCTCATTTTTTAAAAAGCATAGAAAATAATAATACAACTATAGAAAATCAAATGGATGAAAATAAAAAAGAAATTTTTACTTTGTTTGAAAAGAGTCAATTGCCTTATATAAGAGATGCAATGTATGCTGTTGCTAATGAGCAAGGAGGAACCTCTTATCGTTATTTGCATAATCTTGATGTGAAAGTTGCAGCAAAAACAGGAACTGCTCAGGTTGTGGGATTTTCACAAACAGATAAAAATAGGGTTGATGAAAAACAATTTGAGTATTATACTAGATCTCATGCGTGGCTTACTTCTTATGCTCCTTATTCTAAGCCAAAATATGTAGTTACCGTTCTTTTGGAACATGGTGGGAGAAATATTACTTCAGGGGCAACTGTAGCTAAAATTTATCAAAAAATGATTGAACTTGGATATTTTAAATAATTTTTAGTTGTAAATTGAGTTTTTCAAAAAAAACTTTTTTAGCAATTGGTTTAAAAATCTTGTATTAAACAAATTATAAGTTTAATACAAGGAAAATTTATCTATGTTAACAAAAGTATCTTAAAAGATGGCTTTTGTTCTTTTTTCAAGCCAAACTAGAGCTTTTGGATAATCACCTAGCTTAGGAGAAAGTTTTTCAAATACTTCTTTGTGATAATTGTTTAACCATTCTTTTTCTTTTTCATCTAACATTTTTGTATCAATACAAGATATTTCAAAAGGACAAAGAGTAACAGGTTTAAAGTATAAAAACTCTCCAAAATCTTTATTTTTAGGATTTTCTACTTTGGTATGAATAACTAAATTTTCAAGTCTTATGCCCCATTTATCTACTTTATAAATACCTGGCTCTATGGAGGTTAGCATACCTTCTTTGGCTTTTGTTTTTTCAAGCACAGGGGATAGATAAGATAAAACTTGTGGACCTTCATGGACATTTAAAAAATATCCCACGCCATGTCCTGTGCCGTGTATATAGTCAATTTGTTCTTTCCATAAAGGTGCGCGTGTGATTGCATCAAGTAAGGGCATAGCTATATCTTTTGGAAAAATTGCACTGGAAATGGCAATATGTGCTTTTAAAACCAAGGTATAGTCATGAATTTGTTCTGCATTAGCCTTTCCTATTGGTACAACGCGTGTAATATCTGTTGTGCCGTTTTTATATTGTCCACCAGAATCAATAAGTAAAAGCCCATCTTTTTTAAGATAAGCAAAACTCTCTTTTGTGGCTTTATAATGTGGATATGCTGCATTTTCGTTAAAGCCTGCTATAGTGGTAAAACTATCACTTATGTAGTACTTGCTTTGTGCTCTAAATTCGCTTGCTTTAACATCTATGTCTAATTCGCTTATTAGTTCTTTATTTTCTATCGCTTCTTCAAGCCAGGCAAAAAATTTACATAAAGCCACTCCATCTTCTATCATAGCATCTTGTATATGCGCTATTTCTTTTGTATTTTTAGCTGCTTTTAAGTGAGTGCTTGGATTAATTTCTTGAATGATTTTTACGCTTTTATCTAAAGAATTTATGAGTAAAGCGGTCATTTTTGAAGGTTCAATAAGCAAATTTGTATTTGCAAGTTTTTCAAGCTCCATGATGATTTCATCATAATTTTTAAGCCAAAACCCATCTAAATTTAATTTTTTTTCAAGTTCTGAATTTACTTTTTTCTGATCAACAAAAAGCAAGGCTTTGTCTTCCAAGATTAGCAAATGACTTAAAAATACAGGATTATAATTTACATCATTCCCTCTTAAATTTGTAAGCCAAGCTATATCATCAAGGCTGGAGATTAAATGAGAGGTAACATTTAAATTTTTCATTTTTTGACGCACTAATGCTAATTTTTCTTTTCTTGAGTAAGAGCAGTATTCTAGTTCGTGTTCATAAATTTTTTCTTGTGGTAAAGTGGGACGATCTTTCCAAAGCGGACTTATCAAATCTATATGTTTTAAATTTGCCTTGCAATTAATCTTTAAATCTTTTTGCAAAGATAAAGGTAAAAGTGCAAAATCGATGCCTAAAATTTGATCTTCGCTTAAATTTTTTTCCAACCATTTGGTAAAAGTATTTTTAGCATCTTGCTTTTGTAAAAGTATGCCACTACCTTCTAATTCCTTTTGTGCTTGAAGCCAATATCTTCCATCTACCCACAAAAAGCCCTCTTCTTGTGTGATAAGAACTGTTCCAACAGAACCCTTAAAGCCACTGATAAAGACTCTGTTTTTGTAATATTCTGGTAAATATTCGCTCAAATGCGGATCCGCGCTTAAGATGAGATAGGCGTCAATATTATTTTCTTTCATTAATCTTCTAAGTTCTAATACTCTTTGTTTGTAAATACTCATATTTTCTCCTTAATATTAATTTTTTAGTATTTTATTGATAGGTTTTTTGAGTATAAGTAAAATTATAACAGCACCAAGTAATATCCACATACATTGGTAAAATAAATTTGGCAAATAAGCTATATTTTCTTCACTTGCTTTACCACCTATGAATCCAGCTAAAGCATTACCTAATGCACTTGCTACAAACCAAAGTCCCATGACTTGAGATTTAATTAAATTAGGTGCAATTTTTGTCATTATAGAAAGTCCCACAGGGGAAAGGCAAAGCTCTCCTAAAACCATAAGCAAAAAGCTACTGACAAGCCACCAAGGTGAAACTAAAATAATTTGTGATGAATTTTCTAAATTTTCTCTTAATGTATTAGCATCGCCATTTAAACTAATTGCATGATTTGAAGCTAAAGCCATTATTAAAAATGCCAAAGCTGCACCCAAAAGTCCTAATGCAAATTTAATAATAGATGAAATTTCTTTATTATTTTTGGCACATATAGTCCATATAAAAGCACTAAAAGGTGCAAAAAGTATAACAAATAAACCTCCAAGAGATTGAAACCATATTGTAGGAATTTCATAATTTAATATGGTTTTATCTGTTAATTTTTCTGCAAAAAAATTAAAAGAAGTATATTGTTGCTCATATACTGACCAAAATAACGCAGCCGCTAAAAATAAAACAATAAAAATAATTAAATTTCTTTTTTCTTCTATTTTTAAAGAAGTAAAAGCGAAAAGATATAAAAAATAAATTCCAGCACAAGCTAAGATAGTTAGAATAATATTTTTATTAATAACTTGTGCATCTAATTTTATAAAACCACCAAGGATTAAAAATATTGCTCCAAGCAAAACAATACCTGATACAATGATGATGTAAAATGCGTTTTTGCTTTTTTTGCTTGGTCTATCCCAAGTAGAGTCTATGCCAACTTTTTCATCAAATTCTTTTAAATCAGGCATAGTTTTTAGGTAGAAAATAATTACCGCTAAAAGCATACCAATCCCACCTGCACCAAAACCAAAGTGCCATCCGTATTCTTTTTGTAAAAAGCCGCAAATTAAAGGAGCTACAAAAGCACCAAAATTAAAGCACATATAAAAAAGAGTAAAACCAGAGTCACGCCTTGCATCATTTTTTTTATAAAGCATTCCAACCATTACAGAAGCACAAGTTTTAAAAAGTCCTGTACCTATAACCAAAAAAACCATACCAACAAAAATCATTTTATTGTTAAAATAAGAAAAGGCTATGCACAAATGTCCAAATGCTATAGTTAGAGCACCTAGTAAAATTGCTCTTTTTTGTCCTAAGTAATTGTCCGCAAGCCATCCACCCGGCAAAGCAGCAAGATATAAACAACTTGCAAAAATTCCCATAATTGCACTTGCTTCTTCAGGTTTTAAGTTCATTCCACTTTTTTCAAAACTTGCTATCATAAAAAGGTAAAGCAAGGGACGAATTCCGTAAAAAGAAAATCTTTCCCAAAGCTCAGTAAGTGAAAGAGATAAAAGTGGTTTTGGATGTCCAAAAAATGAAGTATCTAAATTTTTTACATTTTTACTCAATTTATATCCTTTGTGTATTTTTATTTATAAATTATAGACAAGAAATTAAAAAATATGTATAACTTTGTAATATTTTTAAATGATTTATATCATAATGTTACTTTTTTGCAAATATAAAAAAAGAAATATTAAGATCAATTTTCAACTTTGGTGTATTTTGTATTTTAAGTTTAGTTAGATAATTGCTTATTTTTTTTGTTAAGATGGTTTTTTAGCAATAAAAAGCAAAAGTGCTACAACAAAAAGCATCCACATGCATTGTCCAAAAATATTAGGAAGTTGATCGATGTTTTTAATATTGACATTTCCTCCTATAAGTCCTGCAACAAAATTTCCAAGCGCACTTGCTACAAACCAAAGTCCCATGATTTGATTTTTGATTAAATCAGGGGCAACCTTAGCCATTATAGAGAGTCCAATAGGAGACACGCATAATTCCCCAAGTGTTAAAAAGAATATACTTATGATAATCCAAGCCATGGATATTGGCAAACCATTGTTGTTTATTAGATTTTGTGAAGCAAAGGTCATCATCATAAAACCAATACCGGCAAATAATATTCCTAAAGTAAATTTTCCAATGGAAGAAAAATATATATTTTTTTCTCTAAAAATATCCAAATATAACTTGCTATAGGAGCAAGTATGATGATAAAAATTGGATTAAAAGATTGAAACCAGTTTGTTGGAATTTTCCAATCAAAAATATTTCTATTTGTAAAATCTTGCGCAAAAAGATTATAAGCAGTAGGTTTTTGTTCAAAAGCACTCCAAAAAAAAGTGGCTGCAAAGAATAAAACAATTAAAATTATTAATTGTTGTTTCTCTCTTTTATTTAAGGCTTTAAAAACAAAAAGATATATGAAATAAATTACCAAGCATAGTAAAATTACAATTAGAAGTTTTTTTGATAGTATTATATGGGATTAATATTTACAAGATTAATAAACATTAGAAAAAATCCAATAATACTTAACAAGCTTATACTTAGTATAAGAGTTAAATTTTTTACTTTTTTAAATGGTTGTTCCCAGTTTTGCTTTAAGGTACAATTTTTATGAAATTCTTCAAGCTCAAGGGCAGCTTTAAAATATAAAATAAGCAAAGAGATTAGCATACCTAAACCTCCTATGACAAATCCTAAATGATAATTCCATTTTGCTTGAACAAAACCACATATAAGAGGAGCAATGAATGCTCCAATGTTAATTCCTATATAAAAAATCGTATAGCCAGTATCGCATCTTGTATTATTTTGTTTATACAACATTCCAACTGTTACAGAAGCGCTAGTTTTAAAAAATCCAGTACCAATAACGATAAAAGAAGTCCTAGGAAAAATATAGGTGTGCTTAAAATAGATAAGGCTATGCTAATATGTCCTAAAGCTATAATAAAAGAACCTAAAAATAAAGCCTTTTTTTGCCCTAAATAATTATCAGTAATCCAGCCTCCAGGAAGTGCTGCTAAATACAAGCATCCTGCAAAAATGCCATAAATTGCCGAGGCGTATTCAGTGCTTATTCCAAGTCCACCTTTGCTTATGGTTGTTGCCATGAAAAGCACAAGTAAAGATCGTATGCCATAAAAAGCAAATCTTTCCCAAAGTTCTACCATTGATAGAGAGAATAAAGGCTTGGGATGACCTAGTAAATTTGTATCGAGTTTTTGTATTTCTTGTTTAGTCACTTCCCAATACCTTTCTTTTTTATGCTTAAAATATTTTAACTAATAGTAATAGAAAAATAATTAAATTACAATATTTTTAAATATTTTTTTTATAATAATATTTAAAAATATAATATTTTAATATTATTATAAATTAACAAATTTAAACATTAAATCAAGCTTTAATTTTAAACCCTGTGTATTGTATAGTTTTATTTTATCAATTTTTAAAGCTATAGGAAGATTTTCTAAATTTTGTATAAAATTGAGCAAGTCTTTAAAGTTGCCATTTAAACTTAGAGAAACATAATTATAGTGAATAAAATTTTTGTTTTCTTGGGAAAATTTTATTTCATTAATGATTAAATTTTTGGATAAATTATTGATTTTTTTATTGAAAAAATCTTTATCATAAAAAAATAAATGCAATTTTTCTTTATAGTATTTTAATTTTTCTTCCTCTGTTTTTATCTGTTTTGTTAGCTTTGTCTCTATTTCTTTAAGATGTGAATTTTCTATTTTTGCTTCATTTAATGCAAGGTAATTATGTTCTACTAATGTTTTTTGAAAAATATCTTCCAAAAAGTGATCGTGAATTTTAAAAGCTAAAAACAAAGCACAAAGGCAGATAAAAGAAATAAAAAGAAATTTTTCCCTAGGATTTAAATTTTGCAAAAATATTTCTATTTTATTCATGTATGACTTCTAATATGATATTCAATGTTTCTTCATTTTTATCAAGAATTTTAAAAGCAGAATTTAGATTTTCTAATGCTCTTTTAAAGTGGTTTTCATCGATAAAAGAAAGAATGATTTTTGTTTGTTCAAATTCAAGATTTGTGATTTTAAGTTTATTGGAATTAAGCCATGATATGATTTGATTTAGAATGATTGCCTTATTTTTGTCTAAATTGATTTCTTTTGTTATGGTGGATAAAATATGAAATTGTTGTTGTGTAGATGATATTTTATTAGAAAGAGTAAAGTTTAAATCTTGTATGTTTGTTAATAATTTTTGCTTATCTTGTTTTAGTTTAGAAATTTCTTCTTGTATGATAAAATTTTTATTTTGAATTTCCTTATTTTGTTTGTACTCTATAAAATCTTTAAATAATAAAATCATCATGCTAAGACTAAAGCTAAAAATAAATATTAATATAATTTTAAAAGAAATAGATATTTTTATTTTATTATGCTTGATAAAATTACAATTTTGATCTAGATTTTTTATACTATATGAACTTAATTTCAATAAACTATTTTTATCAAGAATATCATTTAGATTTAAACATTTTATTTGAGATGAGAAGTAATGTTTGATTGTATTCAAATCCTGATAAAGTAGCAATTTGCTTTCATAGTGTTTTAAAAGTTCTGTAAATCGATTTTGTTTAAAAAATAAATCCATATTACCTGGATTGAAATTTTCGATTTTTTTAAGATTGATAAATTTTCCTTCTTGGTAAAAATATAAATATAAAGTTTGATCATATAAATTTAAAACACAATAATCACTTTCCTCAATAAATCTTTCATCAAACAAAGCTTGAAAAATTAAAGGCTCAGGAAAGCAAAAACGACTTTTTTTCAATTTGTAAACAGGCGCTAAAAAACAATGATAAATTTCATTATGTTTAAAAAAAGCTATTTGATAGTCAAAGGGTTTGCTTAGCTTAAAATCTGCGGTTAAATTGTTAAAAAGTTCGTCTTCTTTGGATATTCCTGTTCTTTGAGCATAAAGCAAATCTGTAGATTTTATAAAATTTATTTTATTTAATGAATTAATTTTCATCATTTAAAAGTTTTTTTAAAAATTCTTCATCTTTTTGCCAGTTTTTTTTCACTGTTACGAAAAGCTTTAAAAGTACTTTTTTTTGTGCAAGTTTTGAAATTTTAAAGCGTGCATCTTTGCCTATTCTTTTTAAAGTTGCCCCTTCTTTTCCTATAAGCATACCCTTGTGAGAGTTTGTATCTGTGATGATATTGGCTTCTAGGATTAAAAGATTAGGTGTGTCTTTGGTGCGATTGATAAGCACTTCGCTACTATAAGGAAGCTCATCGCTTAAATTTTCATAAATACTTTCAAGTATGAAATCTCTATAAAGTTCTTTTTCGCTACTCGCACTTAAAAATTCAGGATCATAAAAATACTCATGTTCATCAAGGTATTTTACTATCTCATCTAACAAGCCTTTTTTATAGCTTTTTTTCTTAGAAGAATAAGGAATGATAGCCTTAAAATGTTGGCTAAATTTTGCATATTCGCTAAGTTTTTTTAAAAGCGTAGCATTGTCGGTTAAATCTACTTTATTTAAAGCGATGATATGTGGTACTTGTGGGTTTAGACTAAGGAAATTTTCATAGTCTTTTGTACTATCAAAAACACTTGCCACAAATAAAATCACATCACAATCTCCCATGGATTTAATAGCACTTTGGACAAGCAGTTGATTAAGCGTAGCACCGCTTTCGTGAAGTCCTGGGGTATCGATGAAAATGATTTGATTTTTTTCATGCATCACTATGGCTTTGATTTTACGCCTTGTGGCGTTTTGTTTGTGAGAAACTAGGGCGATTTTTTCTTCTAATAAGGAATTGATTAAAGTACTTTTTCCTGCATTAGTACGCCCTATGATACTAACAAAGCCACTTTTCACAAAATATACCTTGCAAGATCTTTATTTTCTATGATATCTCCGAGTTTTTCTTCTACCATTTTTTTATCCACTACGAATTTTTTACCCGCATACTCATCAGCTTCAAAGCTTAGATCTTCAAGTAATTTTTCTATTACAGTATGTAAGCGTCTAGCACCTATATCTTGCATTTCTTCATTGGCTCTTGAAGCTATTTTTGCTATTTCTTTAATAGCTTCATCATTAAATTCAAGTTCTAAATTTTCAGTTTTTAAAAGCTGAGAGTATTGTTTTAAAAGTGAATTTTTAGGGCGTGTTAAAATTTCATAAAGAGCTTTATCATCAAGACTATCTAATTCCACTCTTAAAGGAAAGCGTCCCTGAAGTTCAGGGATAAGATCACTTGGTTTGCTAAGATGAAAAGCCCCTGCAGCGATAAAAAGAATATGATCGGTTTTTAAAGTACCTATTTTTGTTTGTACATTTGATCCCTCGACTATAGGAAGTAAGTCTCTTTGCACCCCTTCTTTACTTGGATCTTGGCGGTTTGAATTTCCGCTTGAAACAGCGATTTTATCGATTTCATCAATAAAAATAATACCTTCATTTTCCGCTCTTTTTAAGGCTTCGCTTTTGATGCTTTCTTGGTCTAGGATTTTTTCTCCTGCTTCATTTTTTAAAGCATTTTTAGCGTCTTTGATTTTCATTTCTTTTTTGACTTTTTTACTGCCAACGCCTATAACCTTAACTATATCTTGCATTGCACCCATTTCAGGAGGTAGGTTAGGATTGGTATCGAACATATTTTGTGAAATTTCTATCTCTATGGTGCTTTCATCAAGATCGCCATTTCTTAGTTTAGTTCTCATTTTTTCAAGACTGTTTTTATATTCTTCTTGTTTTTCATCGCTGATACCCTTTGGTAAAGGTGGCAAAAGTTTTTCTAAAATTTTATTTTCTATAAATTCATCGATTTTATCTTTGTTTTTTTCTCTTTGTTCGTTTTTTACTAAATTTAAAGCCGCATTAGCAAGATCTCTTACCATGCTTTCTACATCACGACCTACAAAACCTACTTCAGTATATTTACTCGCCTCGATTTTGATGAAAGGAAAGCCCATCATTTTAGCTAAACGCCTAGCGATTTCTGTTTTTCCTACACCTGTAGAACCTATCATCAAGATATTTTTTGGCACTATATCATCTTGCAACTCAGGGCTAAGTTGCATTCTGCGGTAGCGATTTCTTAAAGCTATAGCTATGATTTTTTTAGCTTTTTTTTGTCCTATAACATAATCATCTAAAAATTTAACGATTTCTTTTGGAGTTAGATTCATTTCTCATCCTCGATTACATAAGTTTTGATATTGGTATTGGTATAAATGCAAATTTCACCTGCGATTTGAAGACTTGATTTTACAAGTTCTTCTTCATCTAAATCGGTATGTTTTGCTAAGGCTCTAGCAGCTGAAAGCGCATAGTTTCCACCACTTCCTATAGCTGCGATTTGCCCATCTTCAGGTTCGACCACATCGCCTGTACCAGAAAGTAGAAAAATGTGATTTCTATCAAGTACGAGCATCATGGCTTCAAGTTTTCTTAGGTATTTGTCTTTTCTCCATTCTTTAGAAAAGTCAATCGCTGCTTTTAAAAGATCGCCTTTAGAACTTTGAAGGAGATTTTCAAACATATCAAAAAGATTAAAAGCATCAGCTGTTGATCCTGCAAAACCTGCTAAAACTTTGCCATTGTTGAGTTTTCTAATCTTTACAGCATTGCCTTTTAGCACCGTATTTCCAAAGCTTACTTGTCCATCTCCGCCAATTACGGATTTATTTTTACCTTTGTAAGCTAAAATCGTTGTTGCGTGAAACATTATTCTGCCTTTATATTTATGTTAAATTTAGCATGGATTGCGTGTCCAAGTTTTACGCTTACTTCGTGGATTCCTAAGCTTTTTAAGGTATCGCATTCCAAACTTTTTTTATCGATTTCTATATGGCTTTGTTCTTTTAGGGCGTGAGCGATTTCATCTTTGGTTACGCCACCAAACAAACTTCCATTTGCACCTACGGGTTTTGAAATTTCAAGAGTGATTTTGCTAAGTTCTTCTTTGAGTTTTTCTAAATTTACGATTTCAAAGCGTAAATTTTCAGCCTCTTTTTTCTTGTCGCTTTCATATTTTCTTAAAACTTCATTAGTAGCTGCTTTAGCAAAGCCTTTAGCGATTAAGAAATTTTGTCCGTAGCCGTCTTTTACTTCTTTTATTTCTCCTGCTTTTCCAAGTGCTTTTACATCTTTGATTAATAATACTTTCATTTTATTCCTTTATTAAAATTTTCTTCCATTTTTTCCTGCGATGATAAAACGCAAAGCATTAAGCTTGATAAAGCCTGCTGCGTCTTTTTGATTATACACTTCATCTTCTTCAAAAGTACAATAAGCTGCGTTAAACAAGCTATCGTTCGAACTTTCGCGTCCTATAACTATCACATTGCCTTTATAAAGCTCGAGTTTTACTCTGCCATTGGCGTGAATTTGAGACTCATCGATTAAGGCTTGAAGCATCATTCTTTCAGGCGAGAACCAATAGCCATTGTAAATTAAACTTGCGTATTTTGGCATGAGTTCATCTTTTAAGTGTGCTGCTTCTCTATCAAGCGTGATGCTTTCAAGCGCTCTGTGTGCTTTTAAAAGTATGGTACCGCCTGGAGTTTCGTAACAACCACGGCTTTTCATACCTACATAGCGATTTTCTACTATATCAAGGCGTCCTATACCGTGTTTGCAGCCTAGTTCGTTAAGTTTGGTTAAAAGTCCTGCAGGACTTAGTTTTTCTCCATTTATCGCTACTAAATCTCCTTTTTGGAAATCAAGTTCTATAATTTCACTTTCATTTGGAGCATCTTTTGGGCTTTTACTCCATCTCCACATATCTTCTTCAGGTGCGCGTGCAGGATCTTCTAAGACAAGTCCTTCGTAAGAAATATGAAGTAAATTTGCGTCCATAGAATAAGGGGATTTTCCTTTTTTCTTAGAAATATCAATACCGTGTTTTTGTGCATAAGTAAGGAGTTTTTCACGACTGTTTAAATCCCACTCACGCCATGGAGCGATGATTTTTAAATCGGGATTAAAAGCAAGATAACCAAGTTCAAAACGCACTTGATCATTTCCTTTACCTGTGGCACCATGACTTACTGCATCAGCACCTGTTTGCAGGGCGATTTGTGCTTGAGTTTTTGCTATAAGTGGTCTTGCTATACTTGTTCCTAAAAGATATTCTCCTTCATAAATCGCATTGGCTCTAAACATAGGAAATACATAATCTTTAACAAATTCATCTCTTAAATCTTTAATGAAAATATTTTCTTCTTTTATGCCTAAAGAAAGGGCTTTTTTTCTTGCAGGTTCGAGTTCTTCACCTTGACCAATATCTGCTGTAAAAGTTACAACTTCACAATTATACTCATCTTGAAGCCATTTTAAAATAATGCTCGTATCAAGCCCCCCAGAATACGCTAAAACTACTTTTTTTACTTCATTTTTCATAAGATATCCTTTGTTAAAATAGATTTGAAAATTGTAAAATTGTATCCAAATTTCATTAAAGAAAAGTTTTTACTTGCTATTTTCTTAAAAAAATAAAGCAAAGGCGTAAGCAAATTTTGTTCCAAAAATTGATTTTTTTTGCTAAAATTGCTTTTATGAGAGTAGATAAATTTTTAAATGTAGTTAATATCACGAAAAGAAGAGCTATTTCTGAAGATATGTGTAAAAGTGGTGTAGTGGGGATTAATGGCGTTATTGTTAAGGCGAGTAAAGAGGTTAAGGTAGGTGATATTATCACTTTACATTTTACTGAATACACTCAAAAATATAAAGTGCTAGCTCTACCTAGTACGAAAAGCATTCCTAAAAACGCACAAAATGAATATGTGGTAAAATTATGAAAGAATTTATTTTAGCAAAAAATGAGATCAAAACGATGCTTCAAATAATGCCTAAAGAAGGTGTTGTTTTGCTTCAAGGAGATTTGGCTAGCGGAAAAACAAGCTTAGTGCAAGCTTGGGTTAAATTTCTTGGTCTTGATGCAAGGGTGGATTCTCCAACTTTTTCCATTATGCAAAGATATGAAAATCATGATATTTGCATTTATCATTATGATATTTATCAAGAAGGTTTAGAAGGACTTTTAGCGAATGGTTTATTTGAAAATTTTTTTGAAAAAGGTTTGCATTTGGTTGAATGGGGCGGTGAAAATTTGAAAAAAACTTTAATGAAATTTGGAATTTCTACTATCCAGATTAAAATTAGCATTAAAGATGACAAAAGAAAGTATGAAATTTATGAGTAAATTAGAAATTGTAAATTTGGAAAAAATTATTAAAAAAACTAAGATTATACATGGAATTTCTTTGGAGGTTAATAGCGGAGAAGTTGTAGGACTTTTAGGGCCAAATGGTGCAGGAAAAACAACAACTTTTTATATGATATGTGGACTTATTTCTCCAAGTAGTGGAAAAGTTCTTTTAGATGGTTTAGATGTGACAAAAGATCCTTTAAATAAAAGAGCTCGATCAGGGATAGGTTATTTACCTCAAGAAAGTAGTATTTTTAAGGATTTAAGTGTAGAAGATAACCTGCTTTTAGCGGCTCAGATTTTTTATAAAGATAAAAAAATTTTACATGATAAAGTTGAGCAAATGCTTGAACTTTTAAGTATAGAACCTATTCGTTTAAGGAAAGGTTTAAGTTTAAGTGGAGGCGAAAGAAGGCGTTGTGAGATCGCTCGAAGTTTGATGTGTGAACCTAAGTTTTTGCTTCTTGATGAGCCTTTTGCAGGTGTTGATCCTATAGCAGTAGCTGAAATTCAAACTTTAATTAAAGAGCTTAAAAGATTAGGAATTGGGGTTTTAATTACCGATCATAATGTGCGTGAGACTTTGGCTATTTGTGATAGAGCTTATGTTATAAGATCAGGTTCTTTACTTGCTAGTGGGAATGCTGATGAAATTGCAACCAATAAAGACGTGAAAAAGTATTATTTAGGAGCGGAGTTTAAACTCCTTGATTGATGTTAAAGCAAAAAATCACCCAAGCGCCCAAGACTAAAATTTCTCAAACTTTACGCTCTTGGTTGCCTATTTTACAAGCAAATATAGAGGATTTAAAAGAAAATTTAGATAAATTTGCTGAGGATAATCCTTTCTTAAATGTTCAAGATTCGATACAAACTCATGATAAGGGTAAGAATTATTTTGATTCATTTTATAAACATAATGTAAATTCGGCTTTTGTGGATAGTAAAGGACTTGCCAAAAAAAGTGTTTATGAGCTTTTAAATGAACAGATTCTTCCTCCTTTGTTTCCTACAAGCAAATCTCAAGAACTTGCAAAAAAAATTATAGAATGCTTAAATGAGGAAGGATATTTTGAACACGATGAAGAATTTTTAAAAGAGTATTCTTTGGAAGAAATTGAGCGAGTAAGAGCAAGATTTAAATTTTTAGATCCTGTAGGAGTGGGAGCTAAAGATTATAAAGAAGCATTTTTATTTGCTCTTGAAAATATGGAGTTAGATGAAGATATTGATGAGTTTTGTAGAATGTTGATTATGGATTTTGAAAATATACAAAACTATACCAAAGAGCCTTTATATAAAGAAGCATTAGCTGTACTTAAGCGCTTTAGCACTCCTCCTTTTTTGGAATATTTTGAAGATTCTCGTATAATTGTTCCTGATATTTTTGTTTATAAAGAAAATGGTGAAATTAAAGTAAAAATCAATGATGATTATTATCCTGAAATTTCAATCCAAACTGATGGTTTAGAGCATGATTTTTTAAGTCATTACATCAAAGAAGCAAAAAATTTAGTCGATGCTCTAGCGATGAGAAAAGCTACTCTTTATAAAATAGGGCTTATGATAGTAGAATATCAATATGATTTTTTTATGGGAAAAGAGATAAAACCTATGACTTTTAAGGATTTAGCACTTGATTTAGAACGCAATGCTTCGACTATATCAAGAGCTGTGGCAAATAAATATTTAAGTTGTGAAAGAGGACTTATCCCTTTGCGTGATTTTTTTGCTTTTGCTCTTGATGAAGAGGGAGAGACTTCAAATGTAGGTGTTAAAGAATTTGTAGCAAATTTGGTAAAGAATGAAGATCGAAATAAACCTTTAAGTGATAGTAAAATTTTAGAATTAATCAAAGAAGAATTTAAAGTCGATATAGGGCGAAGAACTATTACAAAATATCGCAAACATCTTAATATAGCAAGCTCTACAGATAGAAAAAAATTATATGAACTTGAAGGATAAAATTCTATCAATCTATCAAACCCATTACACTTTTGTTTTATATTTAAATTTAATTTAAATAATATAAAAAATTATTGTTTTATTTTTAGAAATATTATTCTTTAATTTAAAAATGTGATACAATAATAACTGTTTTTAAATATTAATTTTCAAAGGAGTTAAAATGGACTTTTTAACAAGCCTTAGTGAGGGAGGGCAATTTGCAATCCAAATCATTATCGTTTTAATTTGTCTTTTTTACGGTGCAAAAAAAAGGCGGCATAGCGCTTGGTTTACTTGGTGGTATAGGTATTTTAATGCTTGTATTTGCTTTTCATATAAAGCCTGGAAAACCAGCCATAGATGTTATGCTTACAATTTTAGCGGTAGTGGTTGCGAGTGCAACTTTGCAAGCAAGCGGTGGTTTGGATGTTATGCTTCAAATAGCAGAAAGAATTTTAAGACGCAATCCTAAGTTTTTAACAATATTAGCGCCTTTTGTAACCTGCTTTTTGACTATACTTTGTGGAACAGGACATGTGGTTTATACTATTATGCCTATTATTTATGATATAGCGATTAAAAACGGTATTCGTCCTGAGCGTCCAATGGCGGCAGCTTCTATATCGTCACAAATGGGTATTATTGCATCTCCTGTATCTGTGGCTGTTGTGAGTTTGACTGCTTTGCTTTTAAATGCTAATCATAAATTAGCAGGTTTTGATGGTTATATTAATCTTCTTCAAATTACCATACCTAGTACATTATTTGGTGTATTGTGTATAGGAATTTTTTCTTGGTTTAGAGGAAAAGATTTGGATAAAGATGAAGTATTTCAAGAAAAACTTAAAGATCCTGAATTTAAAAATATGTTTATGGGGATTCTAAAACACTTTTAGGCGTTAAACTTCCAAAAAGCAATTGGGTTGCAATGTGGATTTTCTTAGGAGCTATTGCTTTAGTAGCTTTATTAGGTGTATTTGATTTCTTGCGTCCAAACTGGGGGCAAGTTGTAAAAAATGGCATTCCTCAAGTAGATGCTTTAGGCAATCCTAAAATGGATGTTTTATCCATGGTTTCAGTTATTCAGATGTTTATGCTTTTAGCAGGTTCTTTGATTATCATCTTTACTAAAACAGATGCAAAGAAAATCGGCTCTAATGAAATTTTTAAATCAGGTATGATAGCACTTGTTGCGGTTTTTGGAATTTCTTGGATGGCTGATACTATGTTTGCAGTTCACACTCCTATGATGAAAGCAGCGCTTGGAGATATAGTAAAAGAACATCCTTGGACTTATGCTATAATGCTTCTTTTAATTTCAAAATTTGTAAACTCTCAAGCAGCGGCTATTTCAGCTTTTGTTCCTTTGGCTTTAGGAATTGGTGTTGAACCTGGTGTGATTGTTGCTTTTGCGGCTGCTTGTTATGGATATTATATTTTACCAACTTATCCAAGCGATTTGGCTACTATACAATTTGACAGATCAGGTACTACTCACATCGGTAAATTTGTTATCAATCATAGTTTTATTTTACCAGGTCTTATAGGTGTAATCACTTCTTGTATAGCAGGATATTTTATCGCTATGGCAGCGGGTTATCTTTAACAATTTTTAGCAGGATTTTTCCTGCTAAATTCTTTATTTGTCTTTTTATTTAATATAGATAAAAATTATAAATAAATCATAAAATTAGTATTAATCAAAATATAAGCTTAACAAGGATAGGATAAATCCTATTTTGAATCAATGAGAAAGGGCTATCCTATGGATGTTATCTTTGCTTTGCTTCTACTTTTAGCTTTTGGTAGTTTATGGTTTTTTATCCGTTTTTGTGAAATTCAAACTAGGACAAGCGGATGATATTTTTACTAGTTTTAAGCTTAATACTTGCTCTTTATTTATTTTATGCTCTATTATATCCTGAAAAATTTTAAAGGAAAAATATGCTAGAAATTTTAATAACACTGATTATAGCTTTTATATTGGCTTTAATTTTTGGAAATTATCTTTATAAAATTGCAAGCTGTAAAAAAACTATTTTTGATTTTATTTTTAATCCAATTGATAACTTAATTTATAAAATTTGTGCAATTGATAGAAAAAATATGACTTGGCAAAAATTATTCTTTGCATTTAATTGCTTTTAATGCCTTAGTGGCTATTTTTTCTTTCGTGATTTTTTATTTGCAAGATAAACTTTTTTTAAATCCCAATTCGATAAATTCTATGAAAGGGGATTTGAATTTAAATACTGTAATTAGTTTTATTACAAATACAAACCTTCAGCATTATAGTGGAGAGAGTGCTTTAAGTTTGCTTTCGCAAAATACAGGCATTTTACTTGCTATGTTTGTTTCAAGTGCGAGTGGATATTCTGCTTGTATGGCTTTTTGTCGTGCTTTATGTAGTATGCAAATGGGAAATTTTTATGAAGATTTTACGCGTATTATTACGCGTTTGATGTTGCCTTTAGGTTTTATTTTGGCTGTAATTTTTATCTCTGAAGGCGTGGTGCAAAATTATCACGCAAATTTTAGCGTGCTTACTTTAGAAAATAAATTTCAAAGCATTGCCACAGGTCCTGTTGCAGCTCTTGAGTCTATAAAACATTTAGGGACAAATGGGGGTGGTTTTTTTGGTGCTAATTCAAGCATGCCTTTTGAAAATCCTACTTTACTTACAAATTTTTTGCAAATTTTATCCATGATGCTTATTCCTAGTGCCTGTGTTGTAGCTTTTGGATTGATGGTTTATCATAGAAAAGAAAGACAAGGTTTTGCTCTTATGGGAAAAGAAGGGGGAGTTATTTTTGGTGCAATGGGGATTATTTTTATCATTTCTTTGCTTTTAATTTATTTTAGCGAAAAAATGTCAAATCCAAATTTGGATTTTTTGGGTTTAAATGCAAATTTGGGAAATTTGGAAGGTAAAGAAATAAGATTTGGCACAGATGGTTCGAGTTTATTTAGTGCTGTAACTACCGCTTTTACTACAGGAAGCGTCAATAATATGCACGATAGTTTAAATCCATTAAGTATCAGTGCTACTTTGCTAAATATGATGCTAAATATAGCTTTCGGTGGCGAAGGAGTAGGGCTTATGAATATGATTATTTATGTGCTTTTAACCGTGTTTATTTGTGCATTAATGATAGGTAGAACTCCAGAATTCTTGGGTAAAAAAATAGAAAGCGCACAAATGAAGCTTATAGCTTTGGTAATTCTTATCCATCCTTTATTAATCCTTGTTTTAAGTGCATTAGCTGTTGTTTTTGCAAAAGATAGTATAAGCAATCCTAGCTTTCATGACTTGGCTCAAATTTTGTATGAATTTAGTTCTTCGGCAGCAAATAATGGTTCAGGACTTGAAGGTTTAAAAGATGATAATTTATTTTGGAATTTAAGCACAGCTTTTGCTATGTTTTGTGGGCGTTATTTGGTTTTAATAGCTCAGCTTGCTATAGCTGGATCGCTTTTGGCTAAAAATACACAAGAAAATACTGCAAATTCTTTAAAAACGGATAATTTAACTTTTATGTTTGTGCTTGTTTGTATTATATATATTTTTGCTGCACTTACTTTTTTTCCAGTGCTTACTTTATCAAGCGTTGCAGAATATTTATCTTTATGGCATTAAGGAGAGTCAATGTCTAAAAAACAAAATAAACTCATTACAAAAGAAATTTTAAATAATGCCATAAAAAAAGGAGCATTTTTAAAATTTGATCCACGCTTGATGGTAAAAAATCCTGTTATGTTTATGGTGGAAGTTGGATCGATTCTTACTTTGATTTTAAGTATTTTTCCTACTTTATTTAATGGAAATTCTGATGAAAGAATTTATAACATCTTAATCACTTTTATTTTATTTATAATCTTGCTTTTTGCAAATTTTGCAGAAAGTATTGCAGAAGGAAGGGGTAAAGCCCAAGCAGCTACCTTAAGACAAAGCAAAAAGGATTCTAAAGCTAGACGCATAAAAAGTGATGGCAGTGAAGAAATGCTTAATTCTAGCGAGTTAAAAATAGGTGATATAGTTTTAGTTAAAGCAGGTGAACTTATACCTAATGATGGAGAAATTATAGAAGGTGCTGCAAGTGTTGATGAATCAGCTATTACAGGTGAAAGTGCACCTGTTATGCGTGAAGCGGGCGGTGATTTTTCTTCTGTTACAGGTGGGACTACGGTTTTAACTGATTTTTTAAAGATTAAAATTTTAGTTGGAGCTGGGGAAAGTTTTTTAGATAAAATGATCAATCTTGTAGAAGGTGCTGCGCGTCAAAAAACTCCAAATGAAATTGCTCTTAATACTCTTTTAATTGCACTTAGTTTGAGTTTTTTGGTGGTGGTTGTAAGTTTATATCCTTTTATACAATTTTTAGGCGTGAGTTTGCCTATTTCATGGTTAGTAGCATTGCTTGTATGTCTTATTCCTACAACTATAGGGGGGGGGGCTTTTATCAGCTATAGGAATAGCAGGTATGGACAGGGTAACGTGTTTTAATGTGATCGCACTTTCAGGCAAGGCTGTTGAAAGTTGTGGTGATGTTGATACTATGATTTTAGATAAAACAGGAACGATTACTTTTGGAAACCGTTTGGCAAATGAATTTTATGAAGTCCAAGGTATAAGTAAAGAAAAAATGATTAAAGCTTGTGTTTTATCCTCTTTAAAAGATGAAACTCCAGAAGGTAAAAGCATAGTTGCATTGGCTTAAAAAATGGGTTATGAATTAGAAGGTAATGATATTAAAGAATTTATCGAATTTAGCGCTCAAAATAGAATGAGTGGTGTGGATTTGCAAGATAATATAAAAATTCGCAAAGGTGCTTTTGATGCTATAAGAGCTTATATAAGCGAAATGAATGGAAAAATTCCTAGCGATTTAGAAACTAAGGTAATGGAAATTTCAAATCTTGGTGGTACTCCTTTGGTAGTGTGTAAAAATGAAAAAATTTTAGGAGTGATTTATCTAAAGGATACAGTAAAACCAGGACTTAAAGAGCGCTTTGATGAGCTTAGAAAAATGGGCATAAAAACTTTAATGTGTACCGGAGATAATCCTTTAACAGCAGCTACTATAGCCAAAGAAGCAGGGCTTGATGGATTTATAGCAGAATGCAAGCCTGAAGATAAAATAGAAGCTATTAAAAAAGAACAAGCCCAAGGTAAGATAGTAGCCATGACAGGAGATGGAACCAATGATGCTCCAGCTCTTGCACAAGCTGATGTAGGTATAGCTATGAACTCAGGAACTCAAGCAGCCAAAGAAGCAGCCAATATGATAGATCTTGATTCTAATCCTACTAAAATTTTAGAAGTAGTTGAAATAGGAAAAGGTTTGCTTATTACTAGAGGCAGTCTTACAACTTTTAGTATGGCAAATGATATTGCTAAGTATTTTGCTATTTTACCTGCTATGTTTAGTGTGGTTTTACCTCAAATGCAAATTTTAAATATTATGCATTTAGCTACCCCGCAAAGCGCTATTTTATCAGCACTTATTTTTAATGCTATTATTATACCTTTGCTCATACCTATTGCTATGCGTGGAGTTAAATTTAAGCCTATGAAAAGCGAGCATTTGCTTTTAAGAAATTTAAGTATTTATGGTTTGGGTGGTATGATCGCACCTTTTATAGGGATAAAAATAATTGATATTCCTATAGCTTGGATACTTAGAATTTTAGGAGTGTGATATGCTTAGAACTTTGCTTAGTTTTTTTGTGGTAATGCTAATATTGTGTACTCTTGTTTATCCTTTTGCTTTAAATACAGTTGCAAAATTTATTTTTCCTTATCAATCAAGTGGAAGTTTAGTAGATAAAGAAGGTCGTCCGAATTTGGATGTAAGCAAAGCGGTAGGTTCAAAGCTTTTGGGTCAAGATTTTAATAAACCTTATTTTCTACATTCAAGAACATCTGTGTCAAATTACAATACAAGCGATACAAATGAAAGCAGTGTAAGTTCAGGTGGATTTAATTATGCTATGTCAAATCCTGCTTTAAAAGAGCGTGTGCAAAAAGATTTGCAAAAATTTTTAGATAAAAATCCGCAAATTACAAAAGAACAAATTCCTTTGGATTTATTAAGTGCTTCAGGATCAGGTCTTGATCCTCATATCAGTCTTCAAGCAGCCCTAGTACAAATTCCTAGGATAAGTCAATCTTCAAAAATCACCAAAGAAGAACTAGAAAAAATCATTCAAGAAAATACCGAGTCTAAATTTTTAGGGATTTTTGGGGAAGAAAAGGTTAATGTTTATAGCTATTGCTAAAGCCATGAAAAAAGAATAAACATGCAAAGACAAAGTCCTGAACAAATTCTTAAAAAACTTGAGGTTAAAGCCAAGGAAGAAGAAAAAAAACAAACTTGCAAAATTAAAAATCTTCTTAGGTTATGCTGCAGGTTCTGGAAAAACTTATGCTATGTTAAGTGAAGCTAGAACTTTAAGGGATAATGGAATTGATGTTGTTTTAGGCTATATAGAGCCTCACGATAGACCTGAAACAATGGCTTTAACACAAGGTTTTGAAAGCATAGCTAATCTTGAAATCCCTTATAAAAATATAGTATTAAAAGAATTTGATTTAGACGCTACCCTTAAGAGAAAGCCTGCTTTGGTTTTGGTAGATGAGCTTGCACACACTAATGCTAAAGGCTTGCGTAATGAAAAGCGTTTTCAAGATATAGAAGAACTTCTAAAAGCAGGGATTGATGTTTATACTACTTTAAATATACAGCATTTAGAAAGTTTAAATGATTTAGTCGCTAATATCAGTAAGATAGAAGTTAAAGAGCGTATTCCTGATCGTATTTTTGATGAGGCTGATCAGGTTGAACTTGTTGATATTGAACCTAATAAGCTTTTAAAAAGAATGCAAGATGGTAAAATTTATAAGGAAAAACAAGCCAAACTAGCACTTGAAAATTTCTTTCGCCAAGAAAGACTTATAGCTTTGCGTGAGATTGCCTTAAGAAGACTTGCTTCAAGAGTGAATTTAAGAGCAAGTAAACAAAGGCTTATTAATGATGATTTAGCTTATCATACTGGAGAGCATATTTTAGTTTGTATTAATGCTTCAAATGCAAAGGTTATTCGTGCGGCTGCAAGACTTGCTTTAGCTTTTCATGCTAAATTGAGTGCGCTTTATATAAAAAATCCCAATATTAAAGAAGAAAAAGCCTTAGAAGAAAATATAGAACTAGCTAAAAGTTTTGATGCTGAAATCATTAGCGTATATGATGATATAGCAAGACAAATTGCAGAGTATTCAAGTCTTAGCAATGTTTCTAAAATTGTTTTAGGTAAAAATAAAGATAAAAAAAGTTTAAAGAAGAGATTTTTGAAGCTGTTGCTAAAAAAGCACCCAATATTGATTTATATCTTGTTAATGAAAATCAAATTTCTACTCCTAAAATACGAAGTAAAAAAGGTTTTGATTTTTTAGGTTTTTTAAAAATCACAGGAGTTTTGCTTTTAGCAACTTTTATAGCTTTTGTATTTCATAAATTTAATACTCAGCCAAGTAATATGGTTATGATTTTTATTTTAGCAGTTTTTGCTTCTTCTTTTATTTCTGATAATAAAATTTTCGCCTTTTATTCTTCTTTGGTAAGTGTTTTGATTTATAATTTTTTCTTTTTAGAACCTATTTTTAGTCTTAAAGTTCATGATAGTGGAAATATTATTACTTTTACAACCATGTTTATAGTTGGATTTTTAACAGCTGTTTTTACTAGAAGATTAAAATTGCAATCTAAAGAACTCACTAAAAGAGCTTATAGAACAGCTATTTTGCTTGAAAATAGTGAAAATTTAGCAAGAGTGAAAAGCAAACAAGAGCTTTGGGAACAACTTGGAAATCAAGCTTTAAAATTATTAAATTTGCCTATTATTATTTATCCTATAAATAAAAACAATATTTTATCGAAACCTTTGTTGTTTTTTAACGATGATAAGCAAATGTTAAAAAATTGTTTTAGTGCTGATGAGATTGCTATTGCTCAATGGGTTGCAACAAATAAAGAAAGAGCAGGTGTTTGTACAAATACCCTGCCTAATGCTAATGCTATGTATTTACCTATAGAAGATGGGAAAAAACTAAAGGGGTTATAGGTATAGTTTTAAAAGAAAAACGTCCCTTGCAAGACTTTCAGTATGAAATTTTAAGTGCTTTACTTAATGAGGCAGGAGTTAGAACAAGGGATATATTTTTATTATAAATCCCTTAATTTATTAATCTCATCTCTAATAGCAGCAGCTTTTTCAAACTCAAGTGCTTTAGCTGCTTCAAGCATTTGTTTTCTTAACTCTTTGACAAGTTTAGCTCTTTCGCTAGCAGGCATTTTTTCTAGTTTTTTACCTTTGCGATAAATTTCGCCTAAATCCTCTTCATTTTTCAAACTCTCTTCAATATGGCGTTTGACTGAAGTTGGCGTGATATTGTGTTTTTTATTATAAGCCATTTGAAGTTTGCGGCGTTCATTGGTGGTATCCATAGCTTCTTGCATGGATTTTGTGATTTTTTTGCAAAAAAGCAAAACCTTACCATTGACATTTCTAGCTGCTCTTCCCATGGTTTGGATTAAACTTGTAGTGCTTCTTAAAAATCCTTCCTTATCTGCATCCATAATGGCAATGAGTGAAACTTCAGGTAGATCTAGTCCTTCTCTAAGTAAGTTAATGCCAATTAGCATATCAAAAGCACCGCTTCTTAAACCTCTTATGATTTCATTGCGTTCTATAGCATCGATGTCTGAGTGCATGTATTTGACTTTTATACCAAGCTCTAAATAATACCTTGTAAGTTCTTCAGCGAGTTTTTTAGTTAGCACAGTCACTAAAACACGTTCATTCCTTTGTATGACTTTTTTAGCCTCATCAAATAAAATTTCAACCTGATTATCACTATCTTTTAACTCTATTAAAGGATCAAGCAGTCCCGTAGGACGCATGATTTGATGAAAGATGTTTTCTTTGCTAAGTTCAAGTTCTAAAGGTGCAGGTGTGGCTGAAACAAAAAGAAATTGACAATTTTTATGGATAAATTCATCAAACATTAAAGGACGATTATCCAAGGCTGAAGGCAAACGAAAACCATAATCTACCAAGGTTTGTTTTCTGCTTCTATCTCCTGCAAACATACCTCTAAATTGTGGTAAAGATACATGGCTTTCATCGACTATAACAAGAAATTTCCTATTTTTAATCGCAAAATAATCAAAAAGCGTATAAGGAGTATCACCTTCTTTAAGCCCTGTTAAATGCCTTGCATAGTTTTCAACTCCTTTACACATTCCTGTGCTTGTAAGCATTTCAAGATCAAATTCAACCCTTTGTTTAAGGCGTTGATATTCTACGAGTTTATTTTCATGTTCAAAATAAGCAAGGCGTTCGTTAAGTTCTGCTTTTATGTCTTTTATCGCTTGTTTTAATCTTGTTTCGCCCACGCTAAACTGGCTTGTAGGATAGAGTATGAAGCGTTTTAAATCTTTACCTTTTTTATTTTCTAAAACATTGTAATGATACATAGCATCAAGCTCATCGCCAAAAAATTCAAGTCTTACTACTTCATCTTCATAATAAGCTGGATAAATATCTATAATATCTCCTTGAACTCTAAAATCTGCACGATCAAAAAAATTATCATTTCTTTTATAACCCATATCTACAAGTTTTTTTAAAAGTTCTTTTTGTGAAATTTGCATACCTAGTTCAAAGATTAAAACCATGCCTATGTATTCATTTGGATTACCAAGTCCATAATTTGCCGAAACGCTAGCTATGCAAACTACATCTTCATAACTTAAAAGAGAAGCAGTAGCGCTCAGTCTTAAACGCTCTAAGTCTTCATTAGTGGAGCTGTCTTTTTCTATGAAAACATCAGTGCGTGGGATATAGGCTTCAGGTTGATAATAATCATAATAAGATATAAAATATTCCACATGATTTTTAGAAAAAAAGCCTTTAAATTCGCTATAAAGTTGTGCACAAAGGCTTTTGTTGTGACTCATGATAAGAGTAGGCATATTAAGTTCTTTAATGACATTTGCCATGGTAAAGGTTTTTCCACTTCCTGTAACGCCTAGTAAGGTTTGATATTTGTTGCCTTTTTTTATACTTTTTACTATACCTTTTATGGCTTCTTGTTGATCAGGACTAGGTTTAAATTCGCTGGTAAGTTCTAACATTTTTCTACTTTATTTTTATTTTTGAAAAAATTTTAAAAGAAAATGCTTTAATTAAAAATTAATTGACAATAAAAACCTAAATTTAAATTTTTTTCTGCTACAATATCAAATAATATTTTCCATAAATTACAAATTTTTTAAGAAGGCAAAAATATGTTTGATGAAAAAATAATCAATACTATGACAGATAAAGTAAATGAATTAATTGAAAAGTATAACGAAGTTTGCGAAGCCAATGAGGCTTTAAGAAATGAGCTTGTAAGCGTTAAAGCACAAAATGAAGCAAAAAGTAATCAAATCATGCGTTTAGAAGAAGAACTTAAATCTCGCAATATAGAAAGCGAAGATATTTATAAGAAAATAGAGGCTGTTCTTGGCAGATAATCTAAAACAAGTCATTGTTAATGTTAATGCAAAAGATTTCATTGTTAAGTGCAGTGAAGAATTTGCAAATTTTTTAGAAGATGATATCGCTTTGATTTCAGGGGGTACTAAAAAAATAGAACTTAAACGCTTTGTAGATGCGTTTGTTAAAAAAAGTTATGAAAATTATATTCTAGAAAGAGAACTTAAGAAACTAATAAAAGCAATCAATGAAGAACTCCCGACAAAATGAATAAAGCTTTTACTCTGCTTGAGCTTGTTTTTGTGATTTTGATTTTGGGAATTTTGTCAAGCTTATCTTTATCTTTTATCAATACTACAAAAGATGAGGTTAAAATTTTAAAATTAAAAATGGACTATGAAATGCTAAGCTCAGCTCTTGCTTTAATGCGTAGTCAAATGAGACTTAAAAATTTAAATTTTCCAGAAATTTTAGATAATGCGCAAAACAATCAAGCCAAAGAAAAACTCTTTTATTGTTTAAATGATTGTGATTATTCTTTGCTTGATACACCTATTTATTCTGATTTTAAATCTTGGATAAAAATAGGTAAAAATCACTATAGATTTGCATTAAATGCTAAAGAGATGGTTGAATTTATTTATGATTCTAAAGAAGGTTTGTTAAAATGTATAGGAAGTTCTAGATGCAAAGATCTGATATAAGATATTATGAACTTGCAATTTGTGGTTTGTATTTGGATAATTTAACTTTTCATAGTTTTGATGAAATCAAACCTTTAACACAAGTATTAGTGGATTTAAAATCTAAAAAAAATCTTAAAGCCATCGTACTTAAAGAATGTCAAAAACCTGATTTTAAAACTATAGAAATTAAAGAAATTACAAAGTATTTTCTAACTCCTTTGCAACTTGAATTGGCAAATTTTATTGTTTATTATTATGCTTCAAAACTTGGTTTTGTTTTGGGTTTTTTTGAAACTAGTCCTAAGTATGAATGTCAAAAAATGTTTTTTAAAGATACCCCTAAGCTAAGCAATCAACAACAAAATGCCTTAAGTTTTCTTCAAAAAGAAAATAATTCTTTGCTTTTTGCTGACACAGGTAGTGGTAAGACTGAAATTTATATTTCTTTAATAAAAGAGTGTTTAGAACAGGGTAAGCAAGCTTTACTTTTGATGCCAGAAATCGCACTTACTCCACAAATGCAAAAGCGTTTAGAAGTATATTTTAAGGATAATTTTTTCCTGTGGCATTCTAAAATTTCAAAGAAAAAAAAGCAAGAATATTTAGAGTGTTTTTGCAAGGGAGAAGTGCTTTTAGTAGCGGGTGCAAGATCGGCTTTGTTTTTACCTTTTAGAAATTTAGGACTTATTGTAGTAGATGAAGAACACGATAATTCTTATAAGGCTTCTAACCAGCCTTTTATCAATGCAAGAGATTTAGCACTTTTTTTGGGTCAAAAAAATAATATTAAAGTGGTTTTAGGTTCTGCAACCCCATCTTTAACGAGCTTTTATAAACAAAAAAGTTTTAGACTAAAAGGAACTTTTTTTGAGAGTAAAAAACATTTTTTATATGATGAAAATGAGCTCGGTATAACACCTATGCTTTTAAGTGAATTAGAAAAAAGTTTAAAACATCAAAAACAAGCTATAGTGTTTTTACCTACAAGGGCTAATTTTAGGCAAATCATTTGCAAGGATTGTGGAGAAACGATAAAATGTCCTTTTTGTTCTATTGCTATGAGTATGCATAAAAAGAAAAATATTTTAAAATGTCATTATTGTAATTATACTTCTTTAATAGAGCAAAATTGTCCAAGTTGCAAAGGAGAAATGTTAGAAGCTAGAAAAATGGGGACTGCTGAACTTTTAGAGCTTTTGCAAAATGCTTTGCCTTTAGCAAAAATAGCAAAATTTGATAGCGATGAAATCACAAGCGTTAAAAAGCTTAATACTATTTTAAAAAACTTTAATGAAAATAAGATCGATATACTTATTGGCACTTCTATGCTTGCTAAAGGACATGATTATCATAGTGTGGATTTGAGTGTGATTTTAGGGCTTGATGAATATTTGTTGCGTCCTAGTTTTAGAGCGAGTGAAGAAACTTTAGCTTTAGCTATGCAAGTTGCAGGCAGGGCAGGGCGTAAAGGCGAAGCAAGAGTACTTTTGCAAACAAAAAATAGAGCTTTTTTTGAAAGGTATATAGAGAATTATGATGCTTTTTTAAAAGATGAGTTAGAAAATAGAAAAGATCTTTACCCCCCATTTAAACGCCTTTTAAGAGTTCTTATAGAAGATAAAGATCAAAAAAGTGCACAAAAACTTTGTGAAAAATTTGCTTCTCAATTTAGAAATATCAAACAGGTAGAATTGGTAGGCTATGGAATTTGTGGAGTTGAAATGCTGTATGGAAAATATCGTTTTTATTTGTTGCTTAGAAGTGAAAATCATAAAGCTTTAGTGGCAATTGAAAATTATATTTTGCAATTTAAAAATGCAAGTGCGGATATTGATCCTATTGATTTTGTGTAAGTGATATGATTATTTATCTTTGTATATTTTTTCAAATTCTTTATAATATTTCCAAGAATCAATAATATGAGGATGTGTTTGTTTTAAATGATTTAGTTCATTTTCAAAAATATTAAAAAAAGTGTAAATAAGTGATTTATTTTTTATAAAATAATCTATTACATCTTTTTCTTTCATCATTTTTGATTCTGTTTCATCTATGGTTATTTTAATTTGATATAAAAAATCATACAAATAATGTTTAATTGTTGAAAATAAAAGATTGTTTTGTTCTAATTGCTTAAAATCATTTTTATCAATATATACACCCATATCATTACATAGGTCGTTTTTTATAATTTCTTGTATTATGTCTATTTTTTCATGATTGATATGTTTTCTGTCTAAAATTATGGGAATGCTAGAAGTTCTATCAATATTGAAATTTTTATTATTTTTAGGAGTATTAAGATAAAAGGTGTTATTAATATCTTTAGAATTTGCATAAAGTGTAATAGGAAAAAGATAGCGAATATAACCTCTAAATTCTTTAATTTTAAATAAATCTAATTTATCTTTATGGGGGGGGGTAAAATTAAAATTTATAGCAAGTAAATTCATGGTATCGAAGGCCTTTGATTGGCGGATTTCTTCCATATCAAGATAGTATACATTGTCTTTGTTAAAATATTTTAATAAATAAGAGATGATAAAAACTCCTTGTTGTAGTTCATTTATATCGATTTTAATTTTATGATTTTGATGAGTAAGATAGTTGATGTAATAACGCCAATCATAAGTTAGATTAAATTCAGGGGGATAGTTTCTTAAAACTTTACTCCAATCTCTTCCCCAGCTATGCTTTAAAAGTCCTATTGGATCTCGAACTCCGCAAATAATCTTAGAATTAAAATCTAATAAAGATAGATATTTATCAAAATAAGGTAGATTAATTTCTGATATATTAATAGCATATTGAGCAATTGTATTATCATTTAGACACATGTAATTAATACAATATCTCTCTTTGCTATCAGGTGGTAAAACCCAGGAGGCAAAACAAGTTACATCGCAACATTGATTAAGGTATCTTAAAAATGCTGCTGCTCCAACGCCATGTGGAGAAATATAGATAAATTTATAGTGTTTAGGTAGGGGTAAATTTAAATCCCAAGCTAATTCTGCGCAATGTCGACTAGAATCTATTTCTATAAAATTAGGATTGATTAAAGGTGGATAAGGATGTTTTGTTGATAAATATCTATCCCTAAATTCGTTAGAATTGAGCCAAGTGCAAATTGTTTCAATATTTTTCAAAACAAAGGTAAAAAATTTTTCATTATTCGAATTTTTTAAAGCTTGTAAAAGAATTTGAGCTAGGGTTGGAGTTAGGTTATTTTTTATATAGAGTAAAAGATTTTGCATATAACCTCTTTTAATTGTATTTAATTTATATATAATTCATAAATATTTAAATGTCATGAAATTTAAATATATTATCAAAAATAAACTTTAATTAAAGCAATAAAAAGTTAAAATTTGATATTAAAATTTTTCAAAGAGTGAAGTTATGGAGTATAAAAGATTTAAAACCAGACAAATCAAAGTAGGAAATGTTTTAATAGGCGGTGATGCACCCATTTCAGTTCAATCTATGCTTTTTACTAAAACAAGAGATATAGAAGGTTCTTTAGAACAAATCAATCGTCTTTATTTTGCAGGAGCAAACATAGTGCGTTTGGCGTGCTTGGATATGGCTGATGCAAGGGCTTTAAAAGAGATTAAAGCTAAAAGTCCTCTACCTTTAATCGTAGATATTCATTTTAATCATAATTTGGCTGTATATTGTGCTGAATTTATCGATGGCGTGCGTATAAATCCTGGCAATATAGGCTCTAAAGAAAATATTAAAGAAGTGGTAAAAGCATGTAAAGAACGGGGTATCCCTATACGCATCGGTGTAAATCACGGCTCCATAGAAAAACAATTTAGTGATAAATTTGGTTATGGTGTCGATGCCATGCTAGAAAGTGCGATGTATAATATCAAGCTTTTAGAGGATTTAGACTTTTTTGATATTAAAATTTCCATGAAGACTTCAGATGCTCAAAAAACTATAGAAGCTTATGAGAGATTAAGACCGCTTTGTGATTATCCTTTTCACTTAGGGGTAACTGAAGCAGGAACTAAATTTCATAGCACTGTAAAAAGTTCTATAGCTTTAGGAAATTTACTTCTTAAAGGTATAGGCGATACTATGCGTGTTTCTATGACGGGTGAGCTTGAAGAAGAAATTCGTGTAGCGAGAGCAATTTTGCAAGATAGCGGAGTACAAAAAAGCGGAGTAAATATTATTTCATGTCCAACTTGCGGTAGGATTCAAAGTGATTTGTTAAGTGCGATTAAAATCGTAGAGGAAAAAACCAAGCATATAAAAGAACCTTTAAACATCAGTGTCATGGGTTGTGTGGTAAATGCTTTAGGTGAAGCTAAGGGCGCTGATGTGGCTATAGCCTTTGGGAAAAATCAAGGACTTGTCATAAGACATGGTGAAGTTGTAGCTAAATTAAAAGAAAGTGAACTTGTAGATAGATTTTTAGCTGAAGTTGAAGATGAGGTTAAAAGTAGGGCTGTAAAAGAATAAAAGCCTAAAAGCAAGGTTTAACCTTGCTTTTAGAATGGCCATATCGCTTCTATAACTTTACTACCCCAAGGTTTTCTTGTGCTTCTATCCACTTCTCCTTCTGTTTTATATAGAATTTTAGCATCTGCTATATATTTACTATCTATAGTATTGTCTTGACCGATGTCATAAGGACGAATAACACCGCTTAATTGTATGATTTGCTTCTCCCCGTTGATTAAAAGCTCTCTTGAACCTTCGATAAAATAATTACCATTTGATAAAATTTTAATTACACGCGTTGAAATTGTAGTATTGAAACTTTCATTTCTGCTTTGTGAGCCTGTTCCTGTGTAGTTGTTTGAACTATTGGTTTGAAAGCCTATATTAGAATAAGCATTGACTTTATTAAGAGCATTAGCTACCACTCCTGAACTTCCTGTTAAAGCACCTCCGCCTAAATTTGAGGTATTAGTTCTACTTGTTGCTTTATTAGCTTGTGTGCTTTGAGTGGTGCTTTCTTGTATAACAACTGTAACTAAATCATTTACATTCATAGCTTTTTTATCTGAAAATAAAGGATTATCCCCTTTGCCAAAAAGCGATCCTGGTGCACTTTCTACATTATTACTTTGTTTTGGTGCAAGTTCTTCTACATAAGCAGGTGGTTTCATTGAAATTTGCGGATCAACCGTTGCAGAACAACCAAAAAATGCAAACGGTAACACATAAAATAAAACTTTTTTCATTTTCGTCCTTTAAAATATGAATTTTTATTTTTCTTTGTTAAAATTAGAAAAAGCAAAGAGTGTTCCACATTTATAAATTCAAGGAGAAAATGATGGCAAATCTTTATTTGATGAGATCTAGAAGTGATGAGTTAAATACTATTATTAGTACAAATTTGCTTAAAAATTATAGCAAAATTTACAAAAATATCGCAATTTATTGCCCTGTAATATACATACATCGCGTCCCTGTTTTGCAAGGTTGGTTGGAAGAATTTAATATCAATCAAACTGTAAAAAGCGCTTATGGTTTTACCTTTAGAGAGGCAATGGAGGAATTTAGCAAAGATCCTCATAATTTTTTTAATGTTATTTTAGAAGAATACGAAGAGTTAAAACGCAAATACGATTTTGTGCTTGTAAATAGCTTTTGCGAATTTGGAATACTTGATGGATTTGATCTTAGTATAAAATTGGCTAAAAATCTTAATACCCCTATCGCTGCTATTATTAACGATGAAGATAAACTTATAGCTCAAAAATATTTCGATCATGCCCTAGATGGTCGTAATTATGTTTTGATTAATGAAAAATTTAATTTTGAAGAAGTGCAAAAGCTTAAAGAGTATGATTTTATAACTCCGCATCGTTTTAAATATGAATTGATTAAACAAAGCGTAAAAAATAAAAAAACTGTTGTTTTGCCAGAAAGTAATGATGAGAGAATTTTAAAAGCTGCTGAAATTTTATTAAAAAGTAAAGTTGTTGATCTTATTTTATTAGGTGATGAGGAAAAAATCAAACAAGATGCCGCTAGATTAAGTCTTGATTTAAGTACTATACAAATTATGAATCCACTTAATTCAGAATATAATCAAGAATTTACTTCTATTCTTTATGAAGCAAGAAAATCTAAAGGCATGAGTTTAGAAGAGGCTAAGATGCTAGTTCAGGATAAAACTTATTTTGGAACTTTGCTTATACATACTGGAAAAGCTGATGCTATGGTTAGTGGAGCATCAACTACTACAGCTGAAACGATTCGCCCAGCATTACAGCTTATTAAAACCAAAGAAGGTATTAGTTCCGTTTCAGGAATTTTCTTTATGGGGCTTGAAGATCAAGTTTTAGCTTTTGCTGATTGTGCTGTAAATCCAAGTCCAACTGCCGAACAGCTTGCAACTAGTGCTTATGTAAGTGCTATGACTGCTAAATCTTTTGGACTTGAACCAAGAATAGCTTTGCTTTCTTATTCTAGTGGTGATAGCGGTAAAGGAGAAAGCGTAGATCTTGTAAAAGAAGCATTAAAGATTGCTAAAGAAAAATATCCTGAGTTGAATATAGATGGTCCTATGCAGTTTGACTGCGCTTATGATCCAAAAACTGCAGCAAAGAAAATGCCAAATTCTAAGATAGCAGGTCATGCAAATGTGTATATTTTTCCTGATCTTAACGCAGCAAATATTTGTTACAAAGCAGTTCAAAGAACTGCTAATGCTTTAGCAATCGGTCCTATTTTGCAAGGTCTTAAAAAACCTGTTAATGATTTAAGTCGTGGATGTTTGGTAGATGATATTGTAGATACCGTAATTTTAAGTGCAATACAAGCTCAATAGAAAGGAATGATAAATGAAAATTTTAGTTTTAAATTCAGGTTCTTCATCGATTAAATTTAAATTTTTTGATAATAAAGTCGTTAAAGCGAGTGGCTTAGTAGAGAAAATTGGAGAGCAAAATTCAAAGGTTGTATTAAAAAATACTTTAAATAATGAAAGTTTTGAAAGAGAATTAACAATAAATAATCACGAAGAAGGCCTTAGTATAGTTAATGAGCTTTTTAAAGAATCAGGAATTTTAGCAGATTTAAATGCGCTTGATGGCTGCGGTCATCGTATAGTTCATGGGGGAAGAAATTTAAGCGAGCATTGTTTAGTGGATGATTATGTTCTTAAAGAGATAGATAGGGTTAGTATTTTTGCTCCTTTGCATAATCCTGCGCATTTAGCAGGTATAAAAACAATGATCAAAGCTGCACCTAGTGTTGCTAATG
>CBJMI02800__coassemble_446_pt1 | contig 73440 bp, 69 predicted proteins | sample CBJMI02800__metabat2_low_PE_005 | metagenome-assembled genome bin CBJMI02800 | reverse complement strand
TATTTGTGTAAGTATTTATATAAGTATTTGGTGGGTTTAAAAATGGGGGGGGGGGTTAAATGATAATAAAAAATACAAGATATAATATACTATTAATAGGATTGAAAGGCTTGACTTAGGGAAGATAAGTTCCCTAAGTTTAGAAATATTTAAAAAATTTTAATATTTTAAAAAATACTCTTGAATTTTTTTAGGATCACTTGTTTTTGTAAGTGCTAATATAAGCAAAACTCTTGCTTTTTGAGGATTTAAATCTTCAGCACTAATAAAACCTAATTTTTCATCTGAATCACTCACAGCAACACAACCTGCTACAACCCTTGAACTTACAACAACCTTAAGCCCTTTTTTTAAAAGCTCTTTTAAAACATCTTTTTGATTTTTGTGTATACTTCCTGCTCCACTTCCTGCAACAACTATGCCCTTAGTTCCATGTTCAAATAAAGCTTTTGCAGCGACACCACTACCATCATTTGAATAGCTATAAAGAATATCTACTTTTGGCAAACTTGTGAGTTTGCTTACATCAAAAGGAGCGTTTTTTGTGTGAGCTTTAGTAACATTATTATAGAAAAAGACTTTACCATCTACTATATAACCCAAATCCCCAAAATCAGGAGAAGAGAAAGCATCAACATTTAAACTATGAGTTTTTACTACGCCTCTAGCGCTTAAAATTTTATCATTTATAGCTACCATAACACCCTTATTCTTAGCTTCTTTATTGGCAACTAATGCCACTGCATTATAAAGATTTTTCGGACCATCCGCACTTATAGCAGTTGATGGACGCATAGCGCCAACTAGAACTACGGGCTTATCACTTTTAATGGTTAAATTTAAAAAATAAGCAGTTTCTTCCATAGTATCAGTACCATGAGTTATCACCACACCGTCTATCCCCTCAGCAAAAAGCTTAGCAATTTTTTTAGCAAGCCTTAACCAAATTTCATCACACATATTTGAACTATCAATATTTGCTATTTGCTCCCAACTAATATCTGCTAAATCTCTAATTTGCGGAACTGCTTTAATTAATACATCTATATCAATGGCTCCGGCCGTATATCCTGTTGTAGCAATAGTGCTATCAATGAAGCCTGCTATCGTTCCGCCTGTTCCTAAAATAGCAATCCTTGATTTAGCTTTTTTCATACATACTCCTATAAAAAGACAACATATAAATAATTTTTTAATCTCTTGTATATTAATTTTTTAATGTTATTAATGCAAATTATAAGTAAAAATTTTTATAAAATCTCTTTAACAACAAACTGTGGAGTTACCATTCCCCTAAATTCATTCTTAGAAATACTTCCAAGCAAAGAAATATTTTGATTCAATTCTGGCTCTTTATCAAAATTAAAAAATAAAGCTTCTATGGTTTTATTTTCCTTAGTTAAAACAAGCTTTAAGTGTTTTTCATCTCTACCTAGAAGTTTTTTATTTTTTACACAAAGATTTTCTAAAACAAAAAAAGGTCGTGGATTTTTATGTCCAAAAGGTTCAAAAGATTCTAAAATTTCAAGCATTTCAAAATCAATTTCGCTAGGTTCTAAGATTCCTAAAATTTCATCCGTATCCAAAAATTCACTTTCAGAAATTTGCGAACATTCTTTTTTGATTTTATTTTTAAATTGTTCAAAATTTTCAGAGTTTAAACTGATTCCAGCAGCACCTTTATGACCACCATAATTGCTTAATATAGAATTTGTCTTAGAAATTAAAGCCAAAATATCAATCTTGCCAACACTTCTTGCACTACCTTTTAAGTGTTCTTCATTTTGAGAAAATACAAAAGCAGGTTTATTAAAATGTTTAGCTAAACGACTTGCCACAATCCCTAAAACACCTTCATGCCAATTTAAACCCGATACCACAATACAAGAATCGTTTTCATCGATTTGATTTAAACTATCTTCAAAAAGCTGTTTTTCTTCATCTTTACGACTTTCATTAAAACTAACAATTTGCTCTAGATATTCTAAAGCTTTATTAAAATCTTTAGTGTGTAAAAATTCATAAGAAATACTTGCATCATCCATTCTTCCAGCACTATTTATAAGCGGAGCAATTAAAAATCCTATATTATCAAGAGCAAATTTATCCTTTTGATAATAATGCTTAATAGCCCTAAAAGCAGCCCTTTTAGATTTGTTAATATGATCTATGCCACGCCTTACTAAAGCACGATTTAAATCTCTAAGCTCCATCATATCTGCAATAATTGCAATCGCCAAAAGTTCTAAAAATTTACTCATATCGTATTTAAGCTTGCAAACTTCTTTTAAAGCTGCTATCAAATACCATGCCACTTGAGCTCCACAAATTTCAATTTCTGGAAAATCACAATCTTTTTGCTTTGGATTGATAATGGCAAAAGCATCAGGCAAAACATCTTGAGGCATATGATGATCAGTGATAATCAAATCTATATTTTTTTCTTTACAGAGTTTGGCTGCTTCAAGAGCAGCTATTCCATTATCTACTGTTATTATTAAATTTACATCAAGTTCGTTGATGATCTCAGCATTTAATCCATATCCATCTTTAAAACGATTTGGAATTCTTATAATATAATCAAAACCTATATCATCGAAAAATTCTGCCATAATAACACAAGAAATGATTCCATCAACATCATAATCTCCTACTATGGCGACTTTCTCATTTTTTTCTACAGCTTCTTTGATGCGATTAGCTGCTTTATATGCATCCTTTAAACAGCATGGCAAAGGCAGATCACAAAGTTTGGTATGCAAATCTTTTTCAAAGCGTGAAGCCAAAATTTTTTTAATTTCATTTTTATTAATTATCTTCATAGTTTATAGCTGCCTTGATAAAACTGCAAATCACAGGATTAACATGCTCAAGTCTTGATGTAAATTCTGGATGAAACTGCACAGCCAAGAAAAAAGGATGACAGTTAAGCTCAACTGCTTCAATCAATCCTTTGCTTTCACCACTTACAATCAAACCGTGTTTTTCAAAATCTGCTCTATATTTTGGATTTGCTTCATAGCGATGACGATGGCGTTCTTTTACACTCTTTACTTCATTATAAACCTTAGCCAAAAGGGATTTTTCCTTGATATCACATTTATAAGCCCCTAAACGCATAGTTCCACCTAAAGGAGTTTTTGCAGTACGAATTTGTTTTTCTCCATTTGTATCCATAAATTCATCAATCAAATAAACCACAGGATTTTGGCATTTTTCATTAAATTCACTTGAATTTGCATCTTTAAGTTTTAATACATTTCTAGCAAATTCCACCAAAGCAAGCTGCATACCTAAACAAATTCCTAAAAAAGGAATTTTATTTTCTCTTGCGTATTGAATGGCTTTTATCTTACCTTCTACACCACGATATCCAAATCCCCCAGCAACCAAAATTCCACTCACATCTTTAAATACTTCAGAACTTTCCATATTTTCAAGTTTTTCACTATCTACCCATTTTAACTCCACTTTAGTATCTAGGGCTGCACCTGCGTGTATAATAGCTTCAGTAAGGCTTTTATAACTTTCTTTTAAATCCACATATTTGCCTACAAAAGCGATTTTAACTTCATTGCTTGGAGCTATAACTCTTTTTACCAAAGAGTCCCAATTTTCCATATTAGGTTTTAAATTTTTCAAATCCAAAATTTCAGCAATAGGGCTTAAAATATCTTGCTTTAAAAAATTAAGTGGAATTTGATAAATACTAGCCGCATCAACACTTTCTATCACGCAATTTTTTTCCACCCCGCAAGAAATAGCAATTTTATCTTTTAAATCTCTATCAAGAGCTTTTTCACTACGACAAATAATCATATCAGGACTAATGCCTATGCGCCTTAACTCGCCTACACTATGTTGAGTTGGCTTTGTTTTTAATTCCCCTGCAGCCTTAATAAAAGGTACTAGAGTAAGATGAATATTCATAGCATTATTTTTACCCACTTCCAAACGCAAAGCACGAATAGCTTCTAAAAAAGGCAAGCCTTCTATATCCCCAACAGTTCCGCCTATTTCAACGATAAGTATATCTTTGCCTTCTCCTGCTTTTTTAATGCGATCTTTGATTTCTCCTACTATATGAGGGATAACTTGAATGGTTTTGCCAAGATATTCTCCACGCCTTTCTTTTTCAATCACACTTTGATAAACCCGTCCTGTAGTGAAGTTATTATCTTGAGATAAACTCTCATCCAAAAAACGCTCATAATGCCCCAAATCAAGATCCGTTTCTGCTCCATCATCAGTTACAAAAACCTCTCCATGCTCAAAAGGACTCATAGTGCCTGGATCAACATTGATATAAGGATCAGCTTTTAAAATACTCACTTTAAGCCCTGAATTTTTTAAAAGTGTTGCGATAGAAGCAGCGGCTATCCCTTTACCCAAAGAACTTAAAACTCCACCTGTTACAAAAATATATTTTGTTTGTTTCATTGATAATAAGCCTTATTTTTTTATCTAATTATAACTTGATAAAACTTTTTATTTCATTAGAATTTTAAGTAAAAAATGCAAGAATTACAAAAAATATTTTTATCAAAAAAGGAATAAGCATGCAAATCACTTTACTTTTTCACACTCCATTATCTGTTTGTTCTCATGCAACAAGAACTTGTTGGCAAAGCTTTGAAAAAGGCGATTGCGGTGGCGAAAAAGATAAAGAACTTATCGATCGCGTGGGCAACAAATTCAAACACGCTTCAACCTTAGAACATCTAAACTATACTTTTTATATACAAGGAATTTCAAGAGCTTGCTTACAAGAAGTTGCAAGACACCGTCACACTAGTCCTAGTGTAAAAAGCACGCGTTATACCTTAAAAGAACTTCGCAATGAAGCTGAATTTAAAATAGGAGATTTTGAAAATGCAAGCCGTTATCTTGTGCTTTGTGGTAATGAAGAGGTTGATAACGCAAGCATTAAAGCCTTAGAAAATTTACGCACTATTTTACAAAAAAGCATTAGTCTAGATATAGCCAAATACTGCTTACCAGAAAGCTATAAAACTGAACTTACACTAACGATTAATGCAAGAAGTTTGCAGAATTTCATTTCTTTGCGTAGTTCAAAATCAGCTCTTTGGGAGATTAGAAATTTAGCAAATGCTTTATTTGAAGCCTTGCCACAAGAACACAAATTTATATTTGAACATTGCTTACATAAAGATATAGAATAAATCATACTAATTTTATCTTATTTAAAATATTGTTATGCTACCATTTATAAAATCAAGCTTTACGCAAGTATATTTTCATATACCTTGTGCTTGATTATAGTTTCTTATAAGGACTTTTTATGGATAAACAATTTTTTCAAGATTTTCTAATGCTTTCACAAGCTCATACTATAGCTACTCTTGCTATGCTTTGTGTTGTTTTTTACGCATTAAAAAAAATGCGGGATATAAAAATCAATTTTTCTCTTCGCATGCTATTTGCGCTTTTAATGGGTTTGGGGTTTGGTTTTGTTTTGCAATATTTGGCAAATTTTCCAGATGCTGAAGAAGCAAGTAATATTCTTTGGTATAGTGAAACAAAACATTGGTTTGCATTTGTAAGTTCTGTTTTTGTAGCTTTTATAAAAATGCTAGTTGTTCCTCTTGTAAGCATTTGCATTATAAAAGTAATTATAGAAATTGATAAAAATATCAAAATATCCTCCTTGCTTGGAATAAGTCTTTTTTGGATACTCTTTAGCACAGCCATAGCTGCAACCTTGGGTATATTTTTAGGTTATAGTTTTGATTTAGGAAGTAATTTTGCCATACATGAAGGAGATAAACAAATTCGCGAAATTCAAACTTTTTCAAATATTATACTAGGGCTAATACCTAGCAACATCATTACAGCTATTAATAAAGAAAATATTATAGCTATTGTCATTTTTTCCTTTTTTATAGGAATTAGTGCTAAAAAAATTTCTAAAAAAGAAGAGTGTGAACAAGCCTTTAAAAGTTTTCATAATTTTATCCTAACCTTTTATAATATTATGATGAACATGACTGCTACAGTGATTAGATTTATGCCTTATGCTGTAGTTTGTATGATGGCTAATGTGCTTTTAAGCAATGGTTTTGAAGCTATCAAAACAGCTGGACTTTTTATAATGCTTATTTATATAGCTATGTTAATAATGTTCGGGGTGCATTTTTTACTTCTTGCTTCACAAGGGCTAAACCCTATAAAATATGCAAAAAAAGCATTTCCTGTATGGTTATTTGCATTTAGCTCAAGATCTTCTTTGAGCACTTTGCCTATGACTACTTCAACTTTGCAAAATAAATTTGGAGTTAATTCAGCTATAGCTAATTTTGTAGCATCTATAGGTACAACAACAGGACTTAATGGTTGTGCGGGATATTTTCCAGCTTTAGCGGCAGTTTTTGTAGCTTTTGCTACACATACACATATTGATTTTACATTTGCTTTAATGATAGTTTTGGTAGCTGTTATTGGATCCTTGGGTATAGCTGGGGTACCTGGAAGTGCAACTATGGCAGCTTCTATTATGCTAGCAGGGATTGGATTTGGTAATAATTTTGTCATGCTAAGTTTGATTTTAGCCATAGATCCTATTATAGATATGGCAAGAACAGCAAGCAATGTCTCAGGAGCTATGACTTCGGCACTTTGTACTGCAAAAAATCTAAAAGCTCTAGATAAAGAAATTTACAATTCTTAATCTTTTAAAACCCAATGCTTTTCATTGGGTTTTAGTATTTATTGGCAACCTTCACATTCTATGCTACGATCTGCAACATTGACTTTTTCACTATCAGGGCTTTCGCTTCTTAGATAATAAGTAGATTTTACTCCGAGCTCCCAAGCGAGTTGATAAATTTCATTTAAATATCCCCCACTTGCTTTATCAAGTGATAAAAAGATATTTAAACTCTGCCCTTGATCGATCCATTTACCACGCACAGCAGCAGCCTTTACAAGAATTTTTTGATCAAGTTCATAGGCTGGAGTATAGTATTGCCAAGTATCAAGGCTTAAATTTGGCACAACAACAGGTATCATACCACTTAAATTTTGTTCAAACCACTTTCTTTTGTAAACAGGTTCTATAGTCTGCGTAGTACCCACCAAAATAGAAATAGAAGAAGTAGGTGCAATGGCCATCAAATAACCATTTCTCATACCATCTTTTTTAACTTTTTCTCTAAGTTTAACCCAGTCGCATTCACTTTGATCAAATAAGCCCTCTCTTAAAGTTAAAGCTTTAGCCTTAGGACTTGCTACATCAATAGGAAAAATCCCCTTGCTCCAATTTGATCCTTCAAAATCTTCATAAGAACCTTTTTCAAGAGCTAAATTTGAACTCGCATTAATAGCCTCAAAGCTAATTTGTTCCATAATCTCATCGATTTTATTTAAATGCTCATCGCTTCCCCAATAAATCTTAGCCTCAGCAAGCATTTGTGCCTCACCCATGACTCCAAGACCTATGGCGCGAGATTTTAAATTTGTATCTTTTACTTTTCTATGAGGATAAAAATTTAAATCTATCACATTATCAAGCATACGAATAGCAGTTGGCACAACACGCTCTATATCTTCTTTAGTATACACTTTGCTAAGATTTATACTTGCTAGATTACAAACGGCTGTTTTTCCATCATTTTTATATTTTTCTACTATATAAACTTTATTACCATCAATACTATCTAAAGTTGAGATTTTTTTGGCTGGTTTTTCATATCCCCCATCGATCACAACTTTTTGTTCTTCATCAAAATGAAGTTCATCTCCATTTTCAAAAACTACTTTAATTTGATAATAATTTGGCTCGGTATTTTGAAAAATTTCAGTACATAAATTTGAACTTCTAATAATTCCTACATGAGCATTTGGATTTGCTCTGTTAGCGCTATCCTTAAAACATAAAAATGGCAAGCCTGTTTCAAAATAATTTAGCAAAATTTTCTTCCAAAGCTCTTTAGCTTCTACGATTTCTTTGGTAATGCTTTCATCTTTTTCATATTCTTCATAGCGTTTTTCAAAAGCTTCACCATATAAATCACACAAATCCGCCGTATCCGCAGGATCAAAAAGAGTCCATTTATCATTAGCTCTTACTCTCTTCATAAAAAGATCATTGATCCATAAAGCAGGGAAAAGTTCATGAGCACGGCGTCTTTCTTCACCTGAATTTTTACGCAAATCAATAAAATCACTTATATCCATGTGCCAAGGTTCTATATAAACAGCTATAGCTCCTTTTCTGGTTCCTAGCTGATCTACTGCCACGGCAATATCATTAGTAATTTTCAAGAAAGGTATAATCCCTCCTGCGGCATTTTTATGCCCATCTATGCTTCCACCCATAGCACGCACTTTAGACCAATCCCAACCTATACCGCCACCAAATTTAGAAAGCAAAGCCATTTCTTGGTAAGAATCAAAAATTCCCTCGATATTGTCAGGAGTTGAGCCTATATAACAAGAGCTAAGCTGATGGCGTGTTGTTCTTGCGTTTGATAAAGTAGGAGTTGCAAGCATGAGTTCAAATTTAGAGATGAGATCATAAAATTTCTTTGCCCATTCTTGAGGATTAAATTCATTCTGTGCTAAAAACATAGCAATAGCCATAAACATTTGCTGAGGAAGCTCTATAGGCATACCTTTACTATCTTTAATCAAGTATCTATCATATAGAGTTTTAATGCCAAGATAAGTAAATTGCATATCGCGTTCAGGCTTAATATAATCATTTAAATCATCTAAATCATATTTTTCTTTAAGCCCAAGTAAAATTCTACCTTCCTTTTCGCCCTTTTCAAAATACTCACGCAAATGATTATAGCGATTCATTCCATTCACTTTTTTATACAAGTCAAACAAAAAAAGTCTAGCTGCGACAAAGGTCCAGTTTGGACAATCAATATCGATTTTATCTACAGCAGTTTTAATTAAAGTTTTTTGAATTTCTTCAGTTGAAATTCCATCTCGAAATTGAATCTTTGCATCGAGTTCAAGTTCGCTTAAATTCACACCTTCTAAATCTTTTATAGCATCAAAGGTGCATTTTTTGATCTTAGAAACGTCTAATTCTTCTGTGCGACCATTTCTTTTAATAACTTTCATTGTATTCCTTGTCCTTATTTAAAAATTCTTGCAAAGATTGCATCAACATTTTTTGTGTAATAATTATAATCAAAACATTTTCTTATATCCTCTTCACTCAAGCTTTTTCTCAAATCCTCATCAGCTAAAAGTGCAAGTAAAAATAAGCTTTCATTTTTTTCATTGATAGCAGCTTTGCCATTTTGCAAATCAGCCCAAACTTTCATCGCATTTCTTTGGACTATTTTATAAGCTTCTTCACGGCTAATGCCCTTAAATGGAAGCTCTAATAAAACGCGTTGTGAAAATACGAGTCCACCTGTAAGATTTAAATTTTTCATCATATTTTCAGGATAAACCAAAAGCTTATCGATCAAATTTGTAAGACGCATGAGCATAAAATCAGCTGTAACAAAGGCATCAGGCAAGATAAATCTTTCAACACTTGAATGCGATATATCTCTTTCGTGCCATAAAGCTACATTTTCTAAAGCAGGAGTTACAAAGGATCTAAGCACACGGCAAAGCCCTGTGATATTTTCACTTAAAACCGGATTTCTTTTATGTGGCATAGCCGAACTTCCTTTTTGCCCCACGCTAAAATACTCTTCAGCCTCATAAACTTCAGTTCTTTGAAAATGTCTTATCGCAACAGCGATTTGCTCACAACTTGAAGCTAAAATTGCAATAGCAGAAATAACTTGAGCATAACGATCTCTTTGGATCACTTGATTTGAAACAGGGGCAGCTTTAAGACCTAAATTTTTACAAACTTCTTCTTCAAATTCTAAAGGAGCATGAGCAAAATTTCCCATTGCACCACTAATTTTTCCATAACTTATCACTTCTCTTGCATGCTCTAAAAGCTCTTTTGCATGCAAAATTTCATCATACCAAATAGCTAACACTAAACCAAAAGTGATAGGCTCTCCATGAATTCCATGACTTCTACCTACCATTAAAGTATTTTTATGTTCCAAAGCGCGTTTTTTAATCACTTCTAAAAGCAAAGAAACATCTTCTAAAATCAAATCCAAACTTTCTTTCATCTGTAAAGCTACAGCGGTGTCGATACAATCAGAACTTGTCATTGCATAATGCACAAAACGACTCTCTTCTCCTAAACTTTCACTTACACTTGTAAGAAAAGCGATAACATCGTGTTTTGTGGTTTTTTCTATTTCGTCTATTCTTGCAATATCAAATTTTGCATTTTTAAGAATTTTTTCACAATCTGTATCATTTATAAGGCCTAGTTTATTCCAAGCTTTTACAGCAGCTAGCTCTACTTTTAGCCATGCATCATATTTTGCTTGCATATCCCATTTTTTGGCCATGATTTCTCTGCTATATCTTTCAACCATCTTTGAAACCTTTTTAGCTATAATTTTTTTAAAAATGAAAATGGAATTTTATCTAAAAAAATTTAGAGAAAGGTTAAGTTTGGCTTACACAAAAATAAAACTCTCAAATAATGGAAAAAAGGCGTTTCAAGTCCTTATAGATAATTTGAAAATCAATATAAATGAAGCCCAAAAACTCATAGACAAAAAAAGACTTTTTTGTGATGGAATTTTAGTAGAAGAAAAAAATAAAATCTTAAAAGGCGATGTAGAATTAATAGTCTATGAAAACAATCCCAAGGGAGTAGAAATTGTTTTTGAAAATGAAGATTTTGCGGTACTTGAAAAAGAAAGTGGAATTTTAAGTCATCCTAATGGCAGACACTGCAAATACAGCCTTAGTGATGAAATTTGGCACCTTTGGGGAAAAGAAGCTTGCGTAGCACACAGACTTGATAAAGAAACGAGCGGACTTATACTTGTAGCCAAAAATAAAAAAGCTCAAATTGATCTTAAAGCTTTGTTTGAAAAAAAACTGGTTCAAAAAGAATACCTTGCCCTTGCAAGTGGAGAAATTAAAGTAAATTTTATAGTCGATCAAGCGATGGATTTAACAAAAGATTATGATGATGTTAAAACTAGAATGCAAATTTGTGAAAATGGAAAAAAAGCAATCACAGAGTTTGAGGTTTTGAGCTTTTATCCTAAGCTCAATGCTACACTTTTGCTTTGCAAACCACTCACAGGCAGACAACACCAAATTAGAGTGCATTTATTTTATAAAAACCACAAAATTTTAGGCGATCCACTCTATGGCCTTGAAAAAAAAGATATAGAAAAAATTTTAGATGACAAAATGGACATAGAAGAACGCATAAAACTAAGCGGTGCTAAACGCTTGTGTTTGCATTCTTATCGTTTAAAATTTAACTATAACGGAGAAAATTTTGATATTTTTTCAAAAAAGGGTATGGAAAAAATTTTAGCAGCATTTTAAAATAAAGGCGATACTTCATATCTAACAAGCTATCATTTTTAATAAAAATTTTTAAAATAAAAATTTACTTTTTGTTAAAAATTTAGTATAATCAAAAAATAAAAATATAGGATTTTATAAATGAAATTTGTTAATTTTAAATTTAATCAAAAAGCTACTCTAGGGGTGTTTAACTCAAGTGGAAAGGTCGTAAATTTAGCCGATCTTGATATCAATGTTCGTGATATGAATGAATTGATTATAAATTTTGATGAATTTAAACATAAGTTTAAAGATTTAGACTCTAAAACAGCTTATGAAATTCCAAAAGAAGATTATCTAGCTCCTATTATAGAACCTCGTCAAGATATTATATGTCTTGGGATCAATTTTTTAGATCATGCCAAAGAATCTGCACAATTTAAAGGCGAAAAATTTGAAGAAAGAGAATATCCTGTATATTTTGGAAAACGCTGCAATCAAGCCACAGCTCCTTTTGGCAGCATATCTTTACATGCTGATGTAACTTCTCAGCTTGATTATGAATGTGAGCTTGCTTTCATTTTAAGTAAAGATGCTTATAAAATCAAAGCTGAAGATGCAAAGGATTATATTTTTGGTTATACCATCATCAATGAAATTTCAGCACGAGATCTCCAAAAACGCCACAAGCAATTTTACCGCGCAAAAAGCCTTGAGGGAAGTACTATCATGGGGCCTTATATCACAAGTGTTGATGAGATTGCTTATCCACCTGAACTCCATTTGAAAAGTTATGTCAATAAAGAATTACGACAAAACTCCAATACAAAATTTTTTATTTTTGACATCGGATATGTCTTAGAGGAACTAAGCTCAGGAATGCTCTTAAAAGCCGGTACCATCATATCAATGGGAACCCCAAGCGGTGTAGGAATGGGTTTAAATCCGCCCGTTTTTCTTAAAAAAGGTGATGAAGTACGCTGTGTAATAGAAAATTTAGGAGAACTTTGTAATAAAATAAAAAATATCAATTATTAAATAATTTACTAAAATTATACTATAATGGCATTTTAAAAACTTAAATTAAGGCAGAAATTTATCATGAAAAAAATAATAATGATTTTATGTTTATCTTATGCAAATATAGTCTTTGCAGTAGATATGATAACCCCTATTCCAAATTCCATCTCTTATGATAAAGAAAAAGCTAAACTTGGAAAAAGTCTTTATATGGATAAAAGTTTATCCAAAGATGGAAAAGTTTCGTGCAATACTTGCCATAGGCTTGATCAACACGGTGTTGATGGGCTTGAATTTTCAATAGGAGTTGATAATCAACTCGATAAACCCTTTAACACTCCTACAACCTTTAATTCTGTGTTTAATTTTGTGCAATTTTGGAATGGCAGAGCTAAAGATTTAACAGAACAAGCTATGGGACCTTTTTTCAATCCAAAAGAAATGGGGCTAAGTCCTGAACTTCTTTTACAAAAAGTTAATTCAAATGAAAATTATGTAAAAACTTTTAAAAAACTTTATGGAGAAGTTACGGTAGAAAACATAGCCCTTGCAGTTGCTGAATTTGAAAAAACCTTAATCACCCCAAATTCTCCTTTTGATCGCTATCTTAGCGGGGATCAAAATGCTATTTCAACTCAAGCTAAAAAAGGTTACGAAGATTTTAAAGCTAATGGCTGCATCTCTTGTCATCAAGGTCAAAATATAGGCGGGAATATGTTTCAAAAAATCGGTATTTTTGAAGAATACCCAAACCAAGAAGATTTAGGGCGTTATGAAATCACAAAAAGAGAAGCTGATAAAATGGTATTTAAGGTTCCTAGTCTTAGAAATATAGCCAAAACCGCGCCTTATTTTCATGATGGTTCTATACCTACTTTAGATGCTTGTGTTCAGTTTATGGCTTACTATCAACTAGGAAAATTTTTAGATCAAGAAACAGTTGACAATATAGTTGCATTCTTAGAAAGCTTAACAGGAGAATATCATGACAAATAAAAAAAGTTCATTTTTGATAAAATTTATTATCTTATCTATACTAGTTTTGACTTTCATTCTTGTTTTATTGGCTATTATTTTTAATAACTATTCTTCATCTAAAAATAACAAAGACTTGATAAACATAGTTCAGCAACTAGAAATTTCAGATGAAAAAATCAATTCTATTTTTCAAAATAGTTTTAATTTTATCAACTACGATCCAAGTGTGCAAGCGATAAAAAAAATGCAAGAAAACTTTACAAAACTTAAAACTTTTGGGATTGACATAAACAAAGCAGAAGAAATTTTTAATGCCAAACTAATCCAGCTTAATTATTTTAAATCCGCAAATTCCATAGCAGTAAATTCAAAACTTTATTTATTTGAACTAGCTAAAAATTATTTTGAAGAATTGGAACAAAACCATGAAACAAATAAAAACAACTATAAAACAATGAGTTCTATGTTAAGCGTTCTTTCAACTGAAAATATTTTACAAAAAACAACACTAAATCAACTCAACAATCTTATGAAAGAAATCAAAAATGATACAAAAAGTGAAAATTTACAACTTTTTTTAAAACACTATAAAATGATTGTAAAGCAAATTTCTATTATGCAAGATAATTCTTCTATTTATGAGAATAATTCTCTCATGAAAGAGTTAAAACAACTTAACACTTTTACCCAAAATACTATAGAACAATCTAATTTATTTAAATTTTATATCGCTTTAGCAGTATTTGGAATTACTCTTGTATTATTTGTATTTTTTATTTTATTAACACTAAAAAAAGTCATCATGCCAATTCATACTTTAGAAAAACTAAGCGCTAATTTAGCTAGCAAAGAAGCCAATCTACACTCTCGTTTAAATATAGATCCAAAAAGTGAGCTTGGACAAAGTGCTCAATATATTAATTCATTTATTTCCACCGTTCAAAACTCAATCATAGAAGCCATAGAAAATGCTAAATCAAGTCATCAAAATTCACAAAAACTCAAAAACAACTCTATGATGCTTGAAAACAGCTCTAATTCGCAACATGAACAAATTCAAGGAGTTAAAGAAATCACTCATGTTTTAGATGATCATATCAATCTTGCGGGAAATTTAGCACAAGAAAGTATAGAAAATATGCAAGATATGCACATACTAATGGATAAAGTAGAACTTACTCTATCTGAACTTGTAAATTTAATAAATGAAAACAATGAAAAAGAACAAAATATAGTAGCCAATATGGACAATCTAACCCAAAGTGCGGATAATATTATAGAAATCACAAACTCCATTAAAGACATAGCTGATCAAACTAATTTACTTGCCCTAAATGCAGCTATCGAAGCTGCAAGAGCAGGCGAACATGGGCGTGGATTTGCTGTTGTAGCCGATGAAGTTGGACAGCTTGCTGATAAAACAAGTAAATCTCTTTTAAACATCAATGCTACTGTTAATACTATAGTCCAACAAATCAATGACAACAAAGCCTTAATGGATCTTATCCATGATTCTATGAAAGAAACCTCTTCAAAAACCAATGATTTACAACAAGAACTTGTAAATTCTATGCATAAATTGGAAAGCTCTATAGAATCAACCCAAACCATGAAAGATAAAAGCATGGAAGTAAAAGATAAAATGCTTATCTTAGGAACAAATATAGATAAAGTTAACGAACTTGCAAATTCTGTTAAAGATTTATCATGTGAAATCAATAATATCTCTCAAAATGTTCTAAATGGTGCCTCTAAACTCTCCGAAAAATTAAGTAGCTTTCAGTAACTTTTTTCACGTTAATTTAACTTAACGTGAAATTTCAATAAAAATTTTATTTTTAATTTATGTTTTTCAAGTAAAATTAGCAGTTTTTATTTCAAAGGAGATACTATGGAGTTTCTTGAACTTTTATTAGTTTTAATCGCCTTGATACTGATTATCAAAAAACCAGAAAAAGAAAATTTGGCTTTTGGTTTGGTAATGGTAGCTTGGCTTTTAATGGTTTTTTTCTATGTTGGCCACAAAACAGGCGCACTATTAACAATAATGAATCTGTAAGGAAGGGCTAAATGAACGAAATCAATAAAACAAAAAATTTCTACACACTAATGTGTTTAGCAGGCTTTTTGATTATACTCTTGCCTGTAGGTATTGCAAATTTGATATTTGGTTATATGTTGGGCGATAGTCCTTGCACGCTTTGCTGGGGACAAAGAGAAGCAATGATCTTTATCGGTGTAATGGCGCTTTTCATTGTTCGTTATGGTATGAAAGGTAAATACCTTGCTGCTCTTTTAATCATGACAGCAGTAGGGCTTTATCAATCTTTTGCTCACTATGGTAATCACGCTCATAGAGATTTAGATCAAGGTTTTGGTTTAGCAGTTTTTGGTATCCATACTTATTTTTGGGCTGAAGTAGTATTTTGGGCTGTTGTATTGCTCTTAGGTGTGATTTTTGCTTTTGCTCCTAAATTTAATGCTTTTGAAGCTGAACTAAATGGAGAAAAGTTTAGAAAATATACTAAATTTAGCTTTGCAGCAGTTTTAATCAGTGCTATCATCGTAGCATCAAATGTTTTCCAAGCCTTTGTTAGCACAGGTATTCCTCCTTATGTAGGACAAGGCGATCCTGTAAGATTTAGTTTAAATCCAAAATACATCATTTGGAGTAAAGAAGGTTGGAATGGTTTATGGCAAAATATTTCTTTCTTAGGAAAACGCGATGTTAAAGCTCCTGATTATGCTTTTGCACCTGCAAGTGAAAAACTTGGCATAAAATTTGATAATGATATCAACAATGCTCCATTTGCAAAAATCAATGATGAGCTTAAAATCACAAATGAACAAACCATAAATTTTGACAAAGCCATCAATACTCTTGATTATATCAATAACGAATTTGTAGCAAGTTCTAAATGGGATGTAGCTTTCTTAGATAATAATTTTAGCGTTAAAGAAGGTTTTGAACTTGATCCTTATTTTTCAGCTACTATTGATCCAATCATCGGTATCATACCTTATATGAACGATAAATTCATTCTTATGGGCTCAAACAAATCTTTCTTAAGATTTGCAAAAAATCCTAATGCAAGTGAAGAAGATATCGCTAAACAATACGCTGACTTTGTAAAAGGCAATGATAAATTTAAAGGTCAAGGCGAAAGTTTAGGTCGCGGAAGACTTGATACCGTAAGAGCAAAATTTAACCATGTGGCAAGTATGACTACAGATGGAAATTATCTTTATCTTGCAACTGTTCCAAACAACAAAGACGCTAAAACTTTTGTAATCTCTAAAGTTTCTTTAAAAGATCGTGTTCTTTCAAGAGAATTTACTCCAAAAGCAAATCTTAAAGAAGGTAAAACTTTAGGCGATCTTTATGTAACTTCTATGACTTTTAAAGATGGGGAAATTTATGCACTTAGCAAAAATCACAATGTGATTGCCGTAATTGATCCAGTCAAAGAAGAAGTAGTGAAAACTATCGCTTTCCCAAGCTCTATCACTAATGCTAGAAGCATTTTCTTTAAAGATGGAAAAATCAATATTCTTTCTTATCAAGATGGAGCAAACAAGCTTTATACTTTAAACTAAGCTTTAAGTCCTAGTGAAAACTAGGACTTATATTTAATCTTATCTTTAAATCCTGCTTTTTCAAAACCTCTTAAACGAAGCAAACAACTATCGCACTCCCCACAAGCTTCATCTTCACTCTCATAACAAGACCAAGTAAGTTCTAAAGGTACATTTTCTTTTAAGGCTAGTTCTACAATTTTAGCTTTGTTTAGTCTAACAAGCGGAGTTTTTATACAAACTTTGAAATTCTTACTCGTACCTTCATTGATAAATTCTTGTGCCTTTTGTATAAACTCATCAGTACAGTCAGGATAACCACTGCCATCTTCTTCTACCACCCCTATAAAAATACTCTCACAATTTTCCTTTTCAGCCAAAGATCCTGCTATACTTAAGAAAATTCCATTGCGAAAAGGCACATAAGTGATAGGTGGAGTATCGCTTGTACAAAGCTCATTTTTAGGGATGTCTATACTTTTATCGGTTAAGGCATTGCCCCCTATATCTTTGATAAAACTCACATCTAAAATATAAGATTTTTCTACTTTTAAAGCCTTGCAAATTTGCTTAAAACATTCTTTTTCTTTTTCTTGAGTGCGTTGTTCATAGTCAAAATGCAAAGCGATGATTTCATAACCTTCTTTTTTGGCCAGATAAGCACACAAAGTACTATCCATACCGCCACTTATGATACAAAGTGCTTTTTTACTCATTTTTATCCTTAAATTTGCTATAATTTCACAATTTTAACGAAAATTTTTAAATTTAAATTGCAAAAAAGGCAAAAGCATGATAAACATAAAACTCATAGAACACATTTTTAAAGCCGCTTCTATCAGTCGTTGGAATGATTATCCAAGAATGGCAAATTTGGTTGAACTTGACAAACAAGCTCATAAATTCATCATCGCATATTTTATCGCTAAAATGGAAAAAGATGTGGATATGAGAGTGATTATAGAAGGGGGAATTTTTGAGTTTTTAAGTCGTGTTGTGGTAACTGATATACGCCCTGATGTGTATCATGAAATCGTGCGTCAAAAAAAAGCTGAAGTTAATGCTTGGGTTTTAAGCAAAATCGAACCTATGATAGAAGATATAGAAGATGGGGAATTTCTAAAGCGTTTTGAAGCGTATTTAAACGGTAATGCTTATGCTAAAGAAAGACTTATCTTAAAAGCAGCTTCATATTTTGCTACAAGATGGGAATTTAACATAGTTTATCAAACCTCAGCTTTTTTAAATGATATTGATGAGATTAAAAACAAAGTTGAAGAAGAATTAGAAGATTACTATGAGCTTATAGGAGCTAGAAAAATTGCTTTAAATCAAAAAATAGCCAAAATTATTGATCTTAGCGGAAGACTTCGCTTTCAAAAACGTTGGGCTCAAACTCCACGCATACCAGAAACCGCGGTTTTAGGACATATGCTTGTGGTGGCGATTTTAGGATATTTTTACTCACTAAAAATCAAGGCTTGCGATAAAAGACTTGAGAATAATTTTTATTGTGCTTTGTTTCATGATTTGCCAGAGTCTTTAACACGTGATATTATCAGCCCTGTAAAATACGGCATTGATGGACTTCATGATATCATAAATGATTATGAAATGAAACTTATTAATGAAAGAATTTTACCCTTTGTACCTGAGGGTTTAAGGGCTGAGTTTTCTTATATTTTAGGCATTAGAGAAGGTAGAAACGGTGAGTCAAATTTTGTAAAAAATGAGTTTGAAAATCGCACTTATAAAAATGCTAAAATCGAGCTTTGCAGCGGAAGTTTAAGCTCTTTTAATGAAAATGAATTTGGTGCTATAGATGGTAAGGCGCTTAAATACTGCGATAAAATTGCTGCTTATATAGAAGCAGGACTTAGTATAAGTTATGGTGTAAAGTCTAAAGAACTTGAAAGTGGTTTTTTAGGAATGTATGAGTTTTTTAAAGAAAATCCTACCATAGATGGGGTGAATTTTTTTGAAATTTGTGAAAGTTTAAGAGAGTATTTTAAAATTTAAATAAGATTTTTATACTACTATTTTCAATATGTTTTAAATAAAAATATTATAATTTCAAATTTTATTTTGTATAAAATATAAAGGAGTTATTATGAAAAAATACTTTCAAAAGCGCTATACTTTAGCCTTTTTTATAGGTATATTAGCGGGTATTTTCGGAGCTATTGTTAAATGGGGTTGGGAAGTACCTTTTCCTCCAAGAAATCCCAATGTTTTTTGACCAGCAGATGCTTTAGAACGTGTTACTCCACCTAAAATTTTTCTAGAACAACTAGGCTTACCTACTGAAAGGTGCAGTTTTTGGATTTTTTGTTTATCTTTTTGCCCATGTTATTGTAATGCCTTTAATTGCAGAAGTTCCACCACTTTCTGAAATTCCTTTTGATGAACACCTGTCTGAAATTTTTGGCCATATTGTTTGGCTGTGGGGCATGGAAATAGTTCGTAGAGATATAAGAAATCGTATAACCAAAGAAATAGAAGAATGAAAGGAAACCTTTCATTCCATATCTAAAACCGCACCTTTACTAGCATTGCTAACAAGTTTTTGATACATTCTAAGCCATCTTGAAGACACCTCTTTTTGAGGCAATGCAAATTCTTTTTTACGTTTAGCAATTTCTTCTTCACTTACATTTGCATGGATAGTATAAGCATCTACATCAATTTCTATTTCATCTCCATCTTTTAAAAGTCCTATAAGACCACCTTCAGCTGCTTCAGGGGAAATATGACCAACGCTTAAACCCCTTGTAGCCCCGCTAAAACGACCATCGGTGATTAAAGCTACATCAGCACCTAAACCCATACCCATTAAAAGTGAAGTAGGACTTAACATTTCTTGCATACCAGGACCCCCTTTTGGACCTTCATAGCGTATTACACAAACATTTCCTTTTTGCACCTTGCCTTTGATAATGCCTTTTATAGCTTCATCTTGAGAGTTAAAACAAACAGCTTTGCCTTTAAATTTTCTTTCTCCGATTATTCCTGCGGTTTTTATAACGCAACCTTGCTCGGCTAAATTTCCAAACAAAATGGCAAGCCCACCTACTTTTGAGTAAGCATTATCTACTTTACGAATGATATTTTCATCTTTGATTTTGGCATTTTTTAAGCGTTCTTTGAGACTTTCTCCTGTAATGGTCAGTGCATCAAGTTCTAAAATATGTCCTTGTCTGCTTGAAATTTCAGCCATAACTGCACTCACACCGCCTGCTTTGTGGATATCATCCATATAAACACTATTTAGCGACGGGGCTATTTTTGCTATGTGTGCAACTTTGCTTGAGATGAAATTTAAATCTTTAATATCTAGTGCCACCCCTGCTTCACGCGAAATGGCAAGCATGTGTAAAACAGTATTGCTACTTCCACCCATTGCCATATCTACTACCATAGCATTACGCACGGCTTTTTGAGTGATGATATTGCGAATTTTAAAACGCTCATCTAAGGCGATTTCACAAATACGACGCACTGCTTTTCTTAAAAGCTCTTCTCTTTCTTTGCTTAAAGCTAAGATGGTTCCATTACCTTCTAGTGCTATACCCATAGCTTCGCATAAGGTATTCATAGAATTTGCTGTAAACATTCCCGAGCAAGATCCACCACTTGGACAGGCTGAACATTCTATATCTTTAAATTCTTCTTCGCTAATTTTTTTGGCTTCATAAGCCCCTACAGCTTCAAAAACAGAGCTAAGACTAATCTTTTCTCCTTTTTTAGTTACCCCTGAAGCCATAGGCCCACCACTTACAAAAATGGTTGGAACATTTACTCTTAAAGCTCCCATTAACATACCAGGAGTGATTTTATCGCAGTTTGGGATGCAGATTAAAGCATCAAGTTGATGAGCATTCATCACTGTTTCAATGGAATTTGCGATGATTTCACGACTTGGTAAAGAATAAAGCATACCTTCATGTCCCATAGCTATACCATCATCTACACCTATGGTATTAAACTCAAAAGGCACACAACCATTTTTGCGTATCTCATCTTTAATGATTTTAGCATAATCATTTAAAAAATAATGCCCTGGGATTATATCTATATAGCTATTTGCTACACCTATAAAAGGTTTGTCAAAATCTTCATCTTTCAAACCACAAGCACGAAGTAAAGAACGATTAGGTGCTTTTAAATGTCCTTTTTTTATCGCATCGCTTCTCATTGTAACTCCTGATAATAATTTTTTAAAATTATATTTAGCAAAGCTTAATTTTTGTGAAATTTATTTTGATATACATTTTCATAAATGATAAAAATTATTAATTGACAAAAATATTTTTTTATAATACAATGCTTTTTGATAATCAAAAAAGGAGTCAAAATGAGACAATATGAAACCTATAAATGCCAAAAATGTGGTAATGAAGTAGAAGTTCAAAATGTAGGTGGAGGTAAGCTTAGTTGTTGTGGTGAAGAAATGAAATGTATCACTACAGATTTAACTGCAGTAAATTTGATGAAAGCTTTTGCGGGCGAATCTATGGCGAGAAACAAATACGATTTATTTGCTGATGTAGCTGAAGAAGAAGGTTGGCATGCGGTTGCTAGACATTTTAGAGAAGCAGCTGAAAATGAAAAATGGCATGCAAGAGCAGAATTTAAAGCTTATCATGAAATCGTTGATGGAAAACCTTTAGAAGTAACTACAAAAAACCTAGTAACTGCTGCAGAAGGTGAAAACTATGAGCACACAACTATGTATCCAAATTTTGCAAAAATTGCTGAAGATGAAGGTAAAAAGGCTATAGCAAGATTATTTACAGCTATTGGTAAAGTAGAAATCGAACACGAAAGAGAATATCTAGCGCTTAAAAAAATGCTTGAAGAAGAAGAATTTTTTAATAGCGAAGTAGAAGAATTATGGGTTTGTGAAGTATGCGGACATATACATCGTGGCAAAAAAGCTCCAGCAGCCTGTCCTTTATGTAAAGCACCAAAAGAGTATTTTAAACGCGAATTTTTGGGTTAAGTTAAGAAATTCTTATCCTTTTTAAGATAATATTATAATTATTTTTTAATAAAAGGATAAGAAAATGAAAAAATTACTATTTTTATTTTTTGCTTTAACGGCTTTTCTCTTTGGTGCTGTAAATATCAACACTGCAACGCTAAAAGAATTAAAAAGTTTAAATGGTATTGGCGAAGCTAAGGCTAAAGCGATTTTAGAATACCGTAAAGAAGCAAATTTTACAAGTATTGATGATCTTAAAAAAGTTAAAGGCATAGGTGATAAGCTTTTTGAAAAAATCAAAAATGATATCACAGTAGAATAAAAGGGCATTTTTGCCCTTCTTTTTAGAAAAATTTGAAAACTTTATTTGACACAAAAGAACTTTTAAACGAATTTGATATAAATTTAATCGGTATTGATGAAGCAGGACGCGGTGCTTTAGCAGGTCCTATGATGATGGCAGCTTGCAAACTGAACAAACAACTTGATGGGTTGTGTGATTCTAAAAAACTAAGCGAAAAAAAACGCGAAGAACTTTATGAAATCATCATCAAAAATTCAAACTATCTCATACTTGCTTTTTCTTCAGAACAAATCGACGCACTAGGCTTAAGCACTTGTTTAAAAAAAGGCTTAAAACTTATAAAAAAGCATTTTAAAACAGAAAATAACTTCTTATATGATGGAAACACCAACCTAGGTATAAACGGGATAAAAACACAAATCAAAGCCGACACTAGCATTTTGCAAGTAAGTGCAGCTAGCATACTCGCAAAAGTTAGTAAAGATAGGGTGATGAATTTCTTAGCTAAAGACTTTCCTTGTTATGAATTTGAAAAAAACAAAGCCTATGGCACAAAAGCTCATAAAGAATTTATAGCTAAATTTGGAATTTGCAAACTCCACCGAAAAAGTTTTAAACTTTTATGATTATTTTGCTAAATTTTGATGCAAACTCAAAGCACATTCTATACCATCTTTTATAGCCCAAACAACTAAAGATTGTCCTTTTCTAGCATCTCCACAAGCAAAGATTTTTTTATGAGTGGTTTGGAAATTTTCTGTGCTTATGTTGTTTTTCTCATCTAATTTCACTCCAAAATTTTTAGAGATAGCTTCTTCGCACCCGCTAAAACCCATAGCTAAAAGCACTAAATCTGCTTTATAAGTTTTTTTAGAATTTGAAATTTCGACATTTATAGCTTTGCCTTCTTTAAACTCGCGTTTTAAATCATTTGCTTCAACACCTTCTACACGAGTTTTTCCTAAAAATTTCTTTGTCATTTTTTGATATTCCCTAGGATCTTTGCCATATACAGCAATGGCTTCTTCTAAACCATAATCAGTAGTAAAAATGTCAGCTTTTAAAGGCCAAGGATTGTTTTGGCTTCTTTGCAAAGGTCTTTTTGGACTTCTTTCAAAACGCACTATAGATTTAGCCCCTTGTCTTGTCGCCACAGCAATACAATCCACACTTGTATCCCCGCTTCCTATAACCAAGACATTTTTACCTTTGGCCGTATCTGCACCCTTGCCTGTTTTTAACAAGGTTTTGGTATTTTGCGTTAAAAAATCAAGAGCAAATTCAACCCCTTTTAGCTTTCTACCTTCTATATCAAGATCTATAGGCTTACTTGCTCCTGTACAAAGCACCAAAGCATCAAATTCTTTTAGAAGTTTTGAAACCTTATCTTTGCTGTCTATATTTTCATTCACTTTAAATTCAATCCCACTTTTTTTAAGCAAATCCACCCGTCTTTGAACTATACTTTTATCAAGCTTCATATCAGGGATGCCATACATCAAAAGTCCGCCTATTTTATCGCTTCTTTCAAAAACACTTACTTTATAACTTAGTGAATTTAAAGTATTGGCACAAGCAAGCCCAGCAGGCCCACTTCCTATGACAGCGATTTTTTTGCCATTGTATTGCTTAGGTTTATTTACTCTTACTAAATTTTCCTTAAAAGCATTTTCTATAATGGATAATTCATTATTTTTTATGCTCACACTAACACCATTTATCGCACACACACAAGAATCCTCACAAGGAGCAGGGCAAACACGACCGGTAAATTCAGGAAAAGGATTGGTAAGATCAAGTCTTTCATAAGCTTCTTTCCATAAAGAACGATAAACAAGATCGTTCCATTCAGGAATGAGATTGTTTAAAGGACAGCCCACATCTTTTCCTTCGCTCATCACACCCGTATGACAAAAAGCTACCCCACAATCCATACATCGTCCACCTTGAATTTCTTGTTCTTTTTTATCCAAAGGTATAGTAAATTCTTTGAAATTTAAAACCCTTTCCTTAGGAACAATTTTTTTAAAATCCATTCTTTTAAAGTCTAAAAAACCTCTTGCATTTCCCATTTTTACTCCTTATTTTTGTGTGATTTTCAAAAAATCTACAAAAAATTTTCTAGCCCATTTAGTAAAATCTTCATTTCTTTTAATAATTTGTTTTTTTTCAAAATTTAAAAAATTTTCATCATTGGCAAAAGATAAATTACAAGATAATTTTGATTTTTTATAGTATTCTTTCTTATCTAAAAGACTACGATCGCTACAAATGCTATTTAAAATTTTTTCTAAAGGAATTAAATTTCCAAAAGTATTTTTTAGTTTATTAAAATCATCTTCATTTTCAAATTTATAATTTTTTAATAGACCATTATTTATTATATTTTGAGGTATAATATGTTCAATAGTAAAAGCATAAATTTTTTCATCTATTAATTTCATACACTCTTCAATTCCAACATTATTATATGTTAAAAATAAATAGTGAAAATATTTACCCCATTCATAATTATCTTCACTAATTTCGCTTATAAATTCATTTATATCATAATAACCTGCTCTTTTTATACATTTATTACAATCATCAATAATTCTATTTTTAAATTCATCTTTTGATTCTGTTACCTCGCCAAGTTTAAAAGCAGTAGAATCATTAGTTTGTCCAAAGGAATAAAATATAATTTCTGCTTGTGAAAAAAGTCTTAAACATTCATCATCTAATATATTATTCATTTCCAATCTAATAAGAGAAGAATAAAAATAAGGATTAATTTTTAGTATCATAAAAATTTTAAACATCTCAATATTATCTTGTGTCTTTTCAAGAATTTTTAAAAAAGTTTCAAAAAATTGCAATAAGTCTTTGGAATAATCGTCTAACCATTTTTTAAATTCTTCTTTAGTTTTATCTTTATTTTTCAACACTCTCTTTAATTCATTATAATGTATATTGGCACTATTTCTATAATGTGCAATTTCTTTCACTCCTAAGGAATGATAATTAAAAATTCTTGCCTCTAATTCTTGATAAAATTGAACATCACCTAAAGAGTGAATAGTCTTATGCTTTTTAATATTCATGCTAATCTTAAAAATTTTTCCAAATCTTTCATTAATAACCTCATCTAATTCCCCTTTACAATACTTATTTGAATATAAAATCAATAAAGATTTTAATTTGTCTAAAATTAAAAGTGGGATACCTCTATCATTAACTGTTTGAAACATTCTAATAGCTTTTCCAGAGTCTTGCTCTTCTAGCCACATTATAGACATATTTCCAATGATATTAAATAATTTTAAAGCTTTATCAGATTCCAAACTTGCAACATAACTCCAAATTGCTTTAAAGACTTTATAAAGTTTTTGCTGTCCTTGTGTTTGTGCCTTATTTTCTAACTCTATATTAATTTTATTATTTTCTGCTTGTTTTAGAACTTCATTAAAAAACAATTTATTTTCATCTTGAACTTGAAGTCTAAAATTATCATTATCATCACAAAAATATACAATATTTCTTTGAGAATTTTGCGTTCTAAAATTTAAAGCATACCGTAACATAAAAATTGTTGTAATTCTTTGTTGCCCATCTATAATATCATAGATTTCTGGATTTTTAGAATTCTTAGATACAACTATAGTTCCTAAAAAATGACCCATTTGATCACTTACTGCTTGTTCAGCCTCTAATAAATCTTCCCACAAATCATCTAAATTTTTTTCTTCCCAAGCATAATCTCTTTGATAATTTGGTATAAAAAAAATTGAATTATTTAACACTTCTTTTACTTTTTTTATCATTATTTCTCCTTTTAAAATTTTATTGTGTGATTTTCAAAAATGCTGCTAAATTTGGATCTTTTTCATTTTTACAAAGATCAAGCATTTTTAACATCTTTTCATAATCTCTTGGCATGACTTTAAAAAAGTCTTTTTTATCGAATTTTTCTAAGATATCTTTAGCCTTTTTAGAATCTGTATAAGCGATATGTTTTTCTATCACAGCTTTTAATTCTTTTTCATCCTTAGCATTAAGATCTTTAATATCCACAAGCTCGGTATTTACATGAGCTTCATTGTGTCTTCCAAAGATATAAACAACGCCACCACTCATACCAGCAGCGAAATTCGCACCCACATCTCCAAGAACTACAACTTGCCCACCTGTCATATATTCACAGCCATGCACACCTGTTCCTAAAACCACAGCCAAAGCTCCTGAATTTCTTACACAAAATCTTTCCCCTGCTATACCATCTAAATACACTTCACCTTTTGTAGCTCCGTATAAACAAGCATTTCCTGCGATTATATTTTCTTCAGGTGAAAAAGTGGCTTCATTTGAAATTTTTGCTATGATTTTGCCACCACTTAAACCCTTTCCTAAATAATCATTGCTATCGCCTATAATCTCAAGTCTAATGCCCTTTAACAAAAACGCTCCAAAGCTATTGCCTGCATTGCCTATAGCTTTGATATGGATGCTATCTTCATCTAAAGCATCTTTTCCATAAGTTTTTAAAATTTCACTTGAAAGCATAGTTGCAAAAGTACGACTTTGATTTCCTACTTCTAAAGAAAGTTTGATAGGCTCTTTTTTCTCCACAGCATTTTTACAAAGTGGTAGTAAAATTCTATAATCAATCGTTTTTTCAAGTTTATTGTCTTTATAATCTTTAAAATGCACAGCGGTTCTATTATAAGTAGGCAAGGATTTTAAAATTTTATCTAAATTTAGCTTTCCTGCTTTACCTTGCACACTTTTTTGGCGGAGTTTATCCACGCGACCTATCATATCATCTAGGCGTTCAAAACCAAGCCTTGCCATGTATTCTCTAAGCTCCTCAGCTATAAAATACATGAAATTAATCACATCATCTACTTTGCCTTTGAAACGATCTCTAAGTTCTGTATCTTGAGTGGCTATACCAAAAGGACAGGTATTTAGATGACAAACTCTCATCATTGTACAACCTAAAACAATCAAAGGCGCGGTTGCAAAACCAAATTCTTCAGCTCCTAAAAGTGCTGCTATGGCTAAATCACGCCCGTTCATAAGCTTTCCATCAGTTTCTAATCTTACCCTATCTCTAAGCTTATTTAAGATCAAAGTTTGATGCGTTTCAGCTAAGCCTAACTCCCAAGGAATTCCAGCATGCGGTATAGAAGTTCTAGGACTTGCACCCGTACCTCCATCATAACCTGAAACAAGGATTAAATTCGCGCCTGCCTTAGCCACACCTGCAGCAACCGTTCCTATGCCATTTTCGCTTACAAGTTTTACTGAAATTTTAGCGTCTTTGTTCGCATGTTTTAAATCATAAATGAGTTGAGCCAAATCCTCAATAGAATAAATATCATGATGAGGAGGTGGGGAAATAAGCGTCACACCTGCAGTAGAATGTCTAGCCTTAGCTATCCAAGGATAGACTTTAAAGCCCATTAATTGTCCGCCCTCACCTGGTTTTGCACCTTGAGCGACTTTGATTTGAATTTCTTTTGCATGACTTAAGTAGTTTAAATCCACGCCAAAACGCCCACTTGCTACTTGCTTAATGGCTGAGTTTTTATCCACACCCTCTTTGATTTCATAGCGTTCTTCATCCTCGCCACCTTCACCTGAATTTGATTTAGCACCTATTTTATTCATAGCCTGTGCTAAACACTCGTGTGCTTCTTTAGAAATAGAACCATAACTCATCGCTCCTGTTCTAAAGCGTTTAACTATACTTTCTACACTTTCAACCTTATCTATACTGATAGCTTCACTAAAATCAAATTCCATCAAAGAACGCAAATTAACTTGTTTTTCATCTACTAAAGCCGAGTATTTTTTAAAGCTTTTATAGTCTTTGTTGCGACAGGCTTGCTGAAGATTAAAAATCACAAGTGGATCGATTAAATGTTCTTCTTTAGCACTTCTAAAACCATGAATTCCTTTAGAATCTAAAGCCTTATGCGTATCGTTAAAAGCATGTTTATGTAAAGCAATGAGCTCTTTTTCAAAATCTTCTAAATCCATACCTTCAATGCGTGAAGTTGTAGAAGTGAAGTATTTATCAATCACTTTAGAGCTTAAGCCCAGACATTCAAAAAGTGCAGAGCCATTATAACTTTGCAAGGTAGAAACTCCCATTTTAGAAGCAATTTTGACTATGCCACTTGAACTTGCCTTGATGAAATTTTCTACCGCCTTTTCATAACTTAAATTTAAATCTTTATTGGCAATGAGTTTTTGTATGCTCTCATAAACCAAATAAGGATTAATAACAGTCGCACCATAACCTAAAAGACATGCAAAATGATGAATTTCTCTAGGTTCACCACTTTCGATAATAAGACTTGTGTGTGTTCTTAAATTTTTTCTTACTAGATGATTATGCACTCCAGAAACAGCAAGCAAAGCGGGGATATAAGCGTTTTTTTCATCCACTCCTTTATCGCTTAAAATGATAATAGAAACACCTTTTTTAACCTCATCTTCTATCTTAACGCAAAGCTCATCTAAAGCCTTTTCTAAAGTTTTTTTAGAATAATCATAAAGTATAGAAAATTCTTTAACTTGAAATTTATTTAAAGCCTTAACTTCAAAAAGTTCTTCATTGCTTATCACAGGCAAGGCTATTTTTACGCGTTTTGCATTGTTTTCATCAGGTTTTAATAAATTGCCTTCGCTTCCTAGATAAATCCTTGTAGAAGTAACAATCTCTTCTCTTATGGCATCAAGAGGAGGATTAGTTACTTGTGCAAAAAGTTGTTTAAAATAATTATACAAAGGTTGATAAGTTTTAGAAAGTATAGCCAAAGGAGTATCTACACCCATAGCTGCTATAGCTTCTTTACCATTTTGAGCCATAGCAGCCACACTCATTTTAAGCTCATCATAACTCCAACCAAAAGCTTTTTGGAGTTTTAAAACCTCATCTTCTTTTAAAAACTGATGTTTATAAACTCCGCTTTTTTGTTTTTCAAGTTCAACTAAATTTTTAAGCCATTTTTTATAAGGCTTGGCATTAGCATAATGCTCTTTGATTTCATTATCAGCTATAACCCTACCTCTTGCTGTATCAACGAGTAAAAGTTTTCCAGGTTCTAAGCGTTTTTTGGCTTTGATATTTTTTTCATCAAGTTTTAAAGCCCCTGTTTCACTTGAAAGTATGAGCATATCATCTTTTGTAAGATAATACCTTGAAGGACGAAAACCATTTCTATCCAAACTCGCCCCCATAATCACTCCATCAGTAAAAACTATAGCAGCAGGCCCGTCCCAAGGCTCCATCAATAAAGAATGATATTCATAAAAAGCACGCTTTTTGCTTTCCATATTTTCATTTTTATGCCAAGGTTCTGGCACCATCATCATAAAAGCTTCTTCTAAAGTACGACCATTTAGAGCTAAAAATTCTAAAGTATTATCAAACATTGCAGAATCACTGCTAGGCTTAGCTATGATAGGAAAAATTTCATCTAAATTTTCAAAATACTCACTTTGCATCAAGCCTTCTCTAGCTCTTATGCTATCAACATTTCCGCGTATGGTATTAATCTCTCCATTATGCACCATATAACGGTTTGGATGGGCTCTTTCCCAACTTGGGAAGGTATTAGTCGAAAAGCGAGAATGCACCAAAGCGATGGCTGATTTCATATTGACATCTTTAAAATCAAGATAAAAATCGCTCAATTGAGTTGAAAGAAGCATTCCTTTATAAACTATGGTGCGTGAAGAAAAACTTGAAAAATAAAATTTTGGCACATTAATAGCTCTTTTTTCTATAAGGCGACGCGTACTATAAAGCACTCTTTCAAACTCAAGTCCTGCACTTATTTTACTTGGTTTTTTCACAAAGGCTTGTAAAAAATAAGGCATAGCTTTTAAAGCACTTGCACCTATATCGCTAGGATTAAAAGGCACTTCTCTAAAACCTAAAAATTCAAGTTTTTTATCCTTTAAACCTTGTAAAAATATTTCTTTTGCTTCTTCTTTTGCATCAGTATTGGGTGATAAAAACATCTGTGCTACGGCATAATCACCCTTTTTAGGAAGTTCAAAACCCAATTCTTGAGTTTTAAAAAAATCATGTGGAATTTGGATCAAAATCCCCGCCCCATCACCTGAATTTTCTTCAGCTCCTGCACCACCTCGGTGCTCAAGATTCATCAAAATTTCTAAAGCATCACAAATAACCTTATAAGAGGCAATACCGCGTATATTAGCAACTGCAGCGATACCACAGGCATCGTGTTCGTTCTTTGGGTGATATAAACCTATGCTTTGATTATTTTCTAGGATATTTTCTAAATCCATTTTGCTCTCCTTATAAGACTGATTTAAATTTTGTTAGCTTTATAAGGATTATAGCATACATTTTTTTAAAATCGATATAATTTTTATCTTAAAAATAAATAAATTAAAAAATATTTTGATAGATTTGTAAAAATTATAAAAACATGGCGATAATACTACCTAAAATCAATAATGGGCCATTATAAAAAATAAAAGTTGGTATGCAAGTATCTTTAATGTGATCGTGTTGTTTATCAGCATTTAATCCTACAGTAGTTCCCATGGTTGTTTCACTGGCTGGACTTCCTGCATCTCCTAAAGCTCCTGCTACTCCTAAGATAAATATAATAAGTGCTGTACTAAAACCAAGTTCCAAACAAATAGGACAAAAAAGCGTAGCTATGATAGGTATAGTTCCAAAAGAAGTACCTATACCCATAGTGATGATAAGTCCTATTAAAAGCATGAAAAATACTGCTAAAAATTTACTTTGCTCCATCCAAGGAACGACTGAATTTACAAGATCTACTACTGATCCACTTTCTTTTAAAACTTCTCCATATCCTGCAGCAACAAGGATAACAAAAGCTATAAAACCCATCATTTTAAGCCCATCATCAAAAACTTCATTGACTTTTGAAAATTCAACTCCACCCAAAATAACCATTAAAACAAAACCCAAAAGCCCTGATAAAGGTAAATTCATAGTCAAAATTTGCAAAATTAAAGTTAAAACAAGCCCAGCTAAAACACCCCATTCTTTACGCGTCATTTCAAGATTTTCTAAATCCACTTTAGCAATTTCTACTTCTTGATACTCTCTTGACTTACGATAAAACACAAAAAGCGCTAGAAAAAGTCCTGCTATCATACAAATAGCAGCGAAATACATAGTATTTGTAACATCATTTAAAGATACACTTACATTATTTGCATTTAAATTATCTTTTAAAAGATCTTGAAAAGTAAGTCCAAAGCCTACTGGCAAAACCATATAAGGCGTAGTAAGTCCAAAAGTTAAAGCACAAGCAACCGCTCTACGATCGATTTTAAGTTTATTAAAAAGACTTAAAAGAGGTGGAATCAACAAAGGTATAAAAGCCACATGAATAGGAATTAAATTTTGAGAAAAACAAGAAATCAAAGCTATAGACAAAAGCAATAAATATTTTTTATGAGATATAAAATGACTTACTATCTTAATCAAATATGCAGTTAAATTTGTCTTTGAAATCGCTGCGGCAATGGCCCCTAAAAGTATATAGCTAAGAGCTGTTTTTAAATTTTCTTTCATTCCGCTTATAAGTATATTCATAGTATCTACGAGTTCAAGATGAGAAAATACACCTGCAACAAGAGCTGAGATCAAAAGACTCAAAAGTACATTAAAACGAAACAAACAAAGTAAAGTCATCAAAACAACACTGATAATGATAGGATTAGTAAGTAAAGTCAAAATTATTCCTTAAATAATTTTAAAAATTTAATTGTAGAAAAAACTTAGTTAAAATGTAATAAAACTCGAACATATAATGATTTTATTTTAATATGCAAAATTATAAAAATAATTATTTTTTTTAATCAAAAAGATTAATATAATCAATTATTTAAATTCCTAAAATTTATAATAAAATAAAAAAATCATAAAAATATAAGGATATTTCAATGAAACAAAACAATCAAAAAGAAGATCGCAGAAATTTCTTAAAAAATATAGGATTTGGTTTGCTTGGCATCAGTGTATTGTCAAATTTTTCTTTTGAGAATTTTTTAGGAAGTAAGGCTTTGGCAAAAGAATTGCCTGATTTTAAAATAGAAGGTAAAAAAGATCTTATCTACCATGGCGAAAAACCATTAACAGCAGAAACTGAAATTTATGCTCTTGATTCTGATTTTACCAAACCTGAAAATTTCTTTGTTAGAAATAATGGCTTACCACCAAGCCTAGAAACGATAAAAGAAAGACTTCACAAAGGTTGGACTTTAGAAATCGATGGAGAAAGCATTATCAATAAAAAATCTTACACCATAGAAGATTTAAAAAAGAAATTTAAAACCTATACTTATGCCTTAACAGTTGAATGCGGTGGAAATGGTAGATCCGAAGTTATACCTAGCACAAAAGGAACTCAATGGGGTTATGGTGCAGTAGCTTGCGGTAGATGGACAGGAGTACGTTTAAAAGATATTTTAAAAGATTGTGGCATCAAAAATGATGCGGTTTATATCGGATATTATGGCATAGATACAAAATTAAATGGTGAAGAAACTTCACCTATTAGTAGAGGAGTTCCTATTTCTAAAGCTTTACAAGATGAAACTCTAATAGCTTGGGCTTATGAAGGCAAAGATATTCCTTTAGTCAATGGCTATCCACTTAGACTTGTTTGTGGTGGTTACCCTGCAAGTACAAGTGGTAAATGGCTTTATAAAATTTCAGTAAGAAATAAAATTCATGATGGTGAAAAAATGGAAGGTTCTTATAAAGTTCCTGTAAATCCGGTAAAACCAGGAGATTTTAACTATAAAGGCGAGATGAAAATCATAGAATCAATGCCTATAAGATCTGTAATTACTAATATCAAAAGTGGTTCTGAAATAAAAGCAAATAAAAAATTTGAAGTTAGAGGTAAAGCTTGGGCTGGAGAACTTGAAGTTAGTGAAGTTTATATAAGCAATGATTATGGCGTAACATGGACTAAAGCAAAGGTAGAAAAACCATTAAATAGATTAGCATGGCAAAAATGGAGTGCTCAAATATCAATACCAACAAAAGGATATTATGAAATTTGGGCAAGAGCTATCGATAGTCAAGGTAACAGTCAACCTATGGTTTTAGCACAGTGGAATCCAGGAGGATATATCAATAATGCATGCCATAGAGTTAATATTTATGGAGTTTAAGTATGAAAAAAATTATATTGATCTTAGCATTGTTTTTAAGTGCAAGTTGGGCTCAAAATCTTGAAATTAACCCTGATACAGGATTGATTATCGATCCTGATTCACCTTTAGTGGAAGCAAATTGTTTAGCTTGTCATGGATCCAATCTCATTACTAATATGCATGCAAGTAGAAAAGCTTGGTTAGCAGCTATAAGATGGATGCAAGATAGTGAAGGACTTTGGGAAATAGAACCTGAAGATGAAGAAAAAATTTTAAATTATCTTGAAAAATATTATGGAGAAAAATACGATACAAGAAGAAGAATTCCTCTAGCTATACTCTTACAAAACAAAACTCATTGAAGAAATCATTTCTTCAATGATAAATTTACACATCCAAATGCTTTACATCTTTAGCGTGTGCTTGGATATAATCGCGTCTTGGTTCAACCTCATCACCCATAAAGAGATTAAAGGTATCATTTGCACTTTGTGCATCTTCAATAGTGATTTTTAAAAGTCTTCTTACACTTGGATCCATTGTGGTTTCCCAAAGTTGCTCAGGATTCATTTCCCCTAAACCTTTATAGCGTTGTATAGTAGCACCTTTTTTAGCATTGGTTTCAACATCTTCAAGAACTTCTAAAATATCTTTATCAAATTCCAAGCCTCTATCTTTAATCTTATCAAAAATATAATTTGCTTCTTCATATAGTGGATGAGTGAAAAGTTCTTCATTGATCACAAGTTCTTCTAAGCCATTTTGAGTTTGAACGAAAGCTCGAATTTCATTTTCGTTGATATAATGATTTAAGATATTGTGTCCTTGTGTTTCTAAAAATTGTTTGATTACACTAAATAATTCTTCATTATTTCCTTTAACTAAATTTGAATTTTCTATCATATAGCGTATCACAGAAATCACGTTAAAACGCTTTTCAAGATCTTTTAAAATCGCACGATAAGCTGCAACGATTTTTAAATAATCTTTTAAATCATTCATTCCTATACCTTCATAGTTTAAACCTTCTATTCCTGTTTCTATCAGGTATTCGCTCAAAGCTTTTTCATCTTTTAAATAAATTTGCTTTTTAGCTTTTTTATAAAGATATAAAGGTGGTTGTGCTAGATAAATATGTCCATTTGCTACAAGTTCATTCATAAAACGGAAGAAGAAAGTTAAAAGCAAGGTTTGTATATGTGATCCATCAACATCCGCATCTGTCATGATGATGATTTTATGATATCTAAGTTTTGAAAGATCAAAATCTTCACCTATACCACAGCCAAAAGCGGTAATCATATTTTGAATTTGCTCAGATTTTAAAATTTTATCTAGTCTTGCTTTTTCAACATTTAAAATTTTACCACGCAAAGGCAGTATAGCTTGGAAAGATCTTTCTCTACCTTGTTTTGCAGAACCTCCTGCAGAATCCCCTTCCACAAGATAAATTTCACTTTCACTTGGATCTTTACTTTGACAATCAGCTAATTTCCCTGGTAAAGTTCCTACGCTTAAACTTTCTTTTTTACGCGTTAATTCTCTAGCTTTTTTCGCTGCTTCTCTTCCTCTAGCTGCCATTAAGGCTTTGTTCATTATAGCTTTAGCTTCGATAGGATTTTCTTCAAAATATTTAGTCAAATATTCAAAACTTGCTTTTGAAACTATAGGACGCACATAAGTTGAACCAAGTTTTCCTTTGGTTTGTCCTTCAAATTGTGGTTCAGGCACCTTTACACTCACAATAGCGATCAAACCTTCACGCACATCATCACCCGTGATTTTATTATCCTTTTCTCTAGCACTTGCATTTGCTTCTATATAGTTACTTATCACACGAGTTAAACCCATTCTAAAACCAGCTTCGTGTGTTCCACCATCTGGAGTTTTGATATTATTTACAAAAGAGAGTAAATTTTCACTATAAGTATCATTGTAAAGCAAAGCTACTTCAACATTCACATCTTCTTCATCTACGCTAAAGAAAATTGCTTTAGTTAAAGCTTCTTTTTTATTTAAGTCTATAACAAACTGAGAAATTCCACCTTCAAAGTGAAAACTTTCATGTTTGCCTACGCGGTTATCTTTAAAATTTATAGTGATTTTTGGATTTAAGTATGCAAGTTCACGAAATCTTTTAGCCAAAATTTCATAATCAAATTCAGTCACTTCAAAAATTTGATCATCAGGCCAAAATTCTATAGTTGTTCCTGTTTTTTTACTTTTTCCTATCACACCAAATTCACTGATAACTTTACCTTCTGAAAATTCTTGACGATAAATTTCTCCATTTCTTTCAACTGTAGCTACAAGTTTTTTAGAGAGTGCATTTACAACTGAAACCCCAACACCGTGCAAACCACCTGAAACTTTATAAGTATCTTTATCGAATTTTCCTCCTGCATGTAGGACAGTTAAAACAACAGTTAAAGTTGGCATATTTTCAGTTGGGTGCATATCAACAGGAATACCACGACCATTATCACTAACTATACAGCTTCCTTCAGTAGTGATTTCTACATCTATAGTATCACAATGTCCTGCCATAGCTTCATCGATAGAATTATCCACAACTTCATAAATCATATGATGAAGTCCGCCTATGTTTGTGTCTCCTATATACATACCTGGGCGTTTTCTAACAGCTTCTAGGCCTTTTAGGACTTTAATATTACTCGCACCGTAATTTTCTTGCATATTTTTCCTTTATCTTTTACTTGTTTTATTACAAAATCATAGGCATGATAATCATTGATAGTCCTTGGGATTTGACTATAAATGCTGAATTAGGTTCATTTACACTTAAAGTGAATTTTTCTTCTTCTATAGAAGTTAAGAAATCAAGTAAATATTTGATTTTTATAGTAAGATTAAATTCTTCACTTACTTCTGTTTGAATTTCAAGTTCTGTTTTTGCTTCCATATTGTCTAAACTTATACCTTCAAAGATGATTTTATCTTTGTTAAAATGAAGTTTCATTTTTTCAGTTACAACGCTGATTTTTTTAAGACTATCTATAAAATCTTCAGTTGAAAAACTGAGTTCTTGTTTGAAAGTTTTTGGTATAACTTTTTCATAATCTGGAAATTTATCATTGATAAGTTTTGTAAAGAATTCAAAATTTTCATTTTTAGCGATAAGCATATTTTGATCATAAAAAATTTCTATTTTTTCATAGAAAAGTTTTTGCATTTCCATAATAGCTTTTTTAGGGATACTAAAACTAAATTCTTGATTATTTGTTTTTTCTAAAGTATAGATTGCAAGGCGTTTTGTATCAGTTCCTACGAAGTTAATTTTATCTGTTTTTATATCTAAAAATGCACCATTTAAGGAGTATTTTGGGTTGTTTGTATCAATACTTGGTAATATCTTTTTAAGAGAACGACTTAAGTCACTTGAATCAATGTCAAATTGGTTTTTTCCTTCTGTATTTGGAAAATTTGGAAAATCTTCATGATTAAACATAGGAAGTTTGTATTTTGTGCTTTTTTGTCTTATAAATAAAAAATTATCAATGGTTTCTAAAACAACTTCTTCATTGTTTAAGCTTTTAATAACATCTGCAATACTTTTTGCATTTGCAGTAGCAAAACCACTTGATTCTACGCGGATTTTTTTTATCTTATAGTTGATACCTATTTCATAATCACTAGCTCTAATAAGAAGTTTATCTTCATCAGCATGAAAAAAAAGATGAGAAGTAATGGTGCTTGAGTCTTTTTTTTCTACATAAGCATTACATAAAATCACTGCAGATTCTAAAGTATTTTTATTGATACTTAACTTCATTTTTTCTCCTTGGTTTATTTTAATTTTAAATTCGTTGTAATAATAAGCTTGTTGAAATTGTGAAATTTTTCAAAGCAAAATAATCAAATTTGTATTTTATCATACTTTGCTTAATTTCTTTTTTTCACACTCTAGAATTTATTTTTCACATCCTTTCACTTAACTTTGACTTTTAACAAGAATTTTGTTTTTAAGTTCTTCGATTTTTGCTTTTAAAGAAGCATCATTTTCTATCATTTCTGTGATTTTTTTAACATTATGTGAAATAGCTGTATGATCTTTCATTTCAAAATAATTCGCAAGTTGTGGCATAGTCAAAGCCGTAAGTGCCCTAGCTAGGTAAATCACAATGCGTCTTGCTGTGACTATATTTTGAGTTTTTTTATTGGATTTCACATCGTTTGGTTTGATGTTAAATTCTTTACATACCAAAGATAAAATGTCATCTATAGTGATATTTTCTTTCTTTTCTTTGATATGATCTTTCATCACACTTTTGGCAAGTTCGAGTGTGATTTCTTGTCCTAGTATGGTTGCATAAGCATTTAAACTTATGATGATACCTTCGATTTCTCTTATATTATCCCCTAAAGAAGTAGCGATATAGTTTATGATATCATTAGAAAGATTGATATCGTTAAATTCACATTTTTTTCTTATGATGGCTATTTTTGTATCTAGTTGAGGTGGAGTTATATCAGCTATGATCCCATGTGCAAAACGACTTTTTAAGCGTTCGGTTATACCTTTTAGCATGTTGGGTGGATTGTCTGAAGTCATGATGATTTGCCCGTCATTGTTTTTAATCTCATTAAATATAAAGAAAAATTCTTCTTGAATTTTATCGGTTTTTCCTAAAAACTGCACATCATCTATAAGTAAAACATCGCAGTTTCTATACTTTTCATGAAATTTATCTAAAGAGCCATTTTTTAAATTTGAAGTAAAATCGTTGATAAAATTTTCACTCGTAGCATAAATTACTTTTTTTCCCATTTCTAAGCTTGCATTTCCAACTGCTTGAAGTAAATGTGTTTTTCCAAGTCCTGTAGGCCCATAAACAAAGATAGGATTATAAAGTTTTCCAAGCTTGTCTTTATGTGCTATAGCTTTACATGCTCCATAAGCGTATTTGTTAGAATCCCCCACAACAAAACTTTCAAAAGTAAAAGAAGGATTTAAAATCGTGCTTTGTGCTTTTATATGAGCTATGTCGATTTTTGTGCTTTTGTTACTTTGTTTAGCACTTTGTGCTTGTATATTTATGATGGCTTTATTTCCACTTTGCACTTCATAAAAATGTGCGATTTTTTTACCGTATTTTGTTTGTATGAATTTAGCCATGAGTTCATTTGGAGCGTTGAAAACTAAAAGATCTGCTTTGCTTTGTTTTTCGTTGAATTTTAAATTTGATAAATAGTTTTCGTATTCGTTTTCACTTAATTCTTTTTTTAAATTTTCAAGTATTTGGCTTGGATTCATAATCTCTCTTTAAATTTTGCATAATGTATAAATTTTATCTTAAATTTTATAAAAAAAGGTTAAAATCCGCTTTCGTATTTTATTTTTCAAAAGGTATGAATTTGAAAATTTTAGGTATAGATCCAGGTTCAAGAAATTGCGGTTATGCTATCATAGAAGCCAACAAAGGAAAAAACATTCTCATAGAAGCAGGACTTATAAAGATAAAGCCAAGTACCTTACAGTATCAAATCACAGAGCTTTGTGAGGGTTTGGACTTGATTTTTAAAAATCATTCTTTTGATGAGGTGGCTATAGAAGATATCTTTTTTGCTTACAATCCAAAAACCGTTTTAAAACTCGCACAATTTCGCGGAGCCCTATCTTTAAAAATTCTTCAAATTCATGGAGATTTTGCAGAATACACTCCCTTACAAGTAAAAAAAGCCGTTACAGGAAAAGCCAAAGCAACTAAAGAACAAGTTGCTTTTATGGTAAAAAGGCTTTTAGGACTTAGTAAAGATATCAAGCCTTTAGACATCACAGATGCTATCGCAGTGGCTTTAACTCATGCGGCAAATTTAAGAGTTAGGGTGTGATTTTGGTAATTTTTATTACACAAAAGCCCAAAGCTTCATAAACTCCCAAAATACCTTTAAATTTTTTCTATAAATTTTTAAAAAATTCATAAAAAATTTCAAAAGTTGGAACAGAACTTGCTTGTAAACTTCACATAAACGCAAAAGTTTTTTAAAGCCAAAGCGTTAAATTTTTTAAAGCAATATTTTATAAAGGATTTAAGATGATGAGATCACTTTGGTCTGGCGTAAGCGGACTACAAGCACATCAAGTTGCGATGGATGTTGAAGGTAATAACATTTCAAATGTTAATACCACTGGTTTTAAATACTCCCGTGCAGATTTTGGGACTATGTTTAGCCAAACTGTGAAAATCGCTACAGCTCCAACTGATGGAAGAGGCGGATCTAATCCACTTCAAATCGGTCTTGGCGTTTCAGTAAGTTCTACAACTAGAATTCATTCTCAAGGTTCAGTTCAAACCACAGATAAAAACACTGATGTTGCTATAAATGGTGATGGTTTTTTTATGGTGAGTGATGATGGTGGTCTTACAAACTATCTTACAAGGAGCGGGGATTTTAAACTCGATGCTTATGGAAATTTTGTTAATAATGCAGGTTTTGTTGTCCAAGGGTGGAATATCAACTGGGATACTCAAAGTATAGATAGCTCAAGAACTCCGCAAAATATTTTTATCGATCCAGGTATGCATATCCCTGCAGCGCAATCCACAGAAGTAGCCATCAAAGCGAATTTAAATAGTGGTTTAAATATAGGAACAGCTAAAACTCCTATATATGGACTTGATTCTGTTCATGGATATAACAAAAAAGATGGAACAGCAAAAAATGAAAATGATACAGGAATCACTCAGTTTTACACGACTTCCAAAAATTCTATAGAAGTGACGGAAAAGGGTGTGGATGCGGGATCACTTTTTAATGCTAATGGCACAGGATTAAATCTTAGAGATGGACAAGGGATTTGGGTATCTTATGCAGATGCTAAGTTTAGTACAGCTGGAGAAGGAGCTCAAGCAAATCAAGGTAATAATGGTGTTTTTGATCCTAATCAAAAAGTTCTGCAAGATAGAGTTATATTTTGGGGACATGAGCAAAAACCTACAACTTTGGATATTACTTTAAATGGAGTTCATATACAGAATAATTCTATAAAAAGTTTAGATGAAGCTATAGCTTATATCAATACCTTTACTGCACCAACGGATACAAGGGATGGAACAGGAGTAAAAGCGGTAAAAAAAGCAGATGGTAGTGGGATTGATTTTATCAATGATAATGCTGATGGCACTACAGATAACATGAAAAATATAGATTTACAAGTAAATCCTCAAAATTCAGCTGGAGAATTAGTAAGAGTAAGAGTTACTAACACCAATCCTCCTGATTTTGATTGGCAAAATACTCAACTTAGACCTGCAGGTAATCCTATAGTAAATAATGCTGGTAGTGCTTGGATAGCAGGAACTGCTGCTCAAAATCAAAATAGAATACAAATAGTAACAGCACATAAATATATTTATAGTTCAACTCCAGTTGAATTAGATCCTATGTATAATCCAGATGGTGGACCTGTTTTTAATCCTGCAAATCAAAATACTGCTGGTACTGCTGAAAATAATTATATGAATGCCATTCAAGGTTCTTTGTTAAATACAACTCCAAGAACTTTTAGAACCACAGAGGATTTAAGAGAACTTTTACAAAGAGATGCTAGATATGGGGTGGATTATGATGGAAGTGGCGGATTTGAAATTACAGGTGAAGATGTAAATGAAGGAGTAAAAGTTACAGTGGGTGCAACAGGCGAATTTATAATATCAAATCCAAATGAAATTCCAGCTAGGCCAGGTGTAACACCTCCAGGTGGACAAGATAATAGAAAACCTCATAATATAAGCTTTAATGTAACAGCTTATACTGATACTCAAGGTAAAATTAGTAAAAATGATGCTTTTACAACTATTTTTAAAGGTTTTGATGGAGTTTTAACCGTGGGAAATTCTAATCGCCAAAGCGAACAACTTTTCTTAAGTGCTTTTTCAGCTGGACTTGAAATTTATGATTCCTTAGGTTCAAAACATACTTTAGAAGTGCAGTTTGTTAAGCAAAGCACCACTCAAGATGGGGGTAATGAATGGCAAATGATTATCCGTGTGCCAGAACCTGCTGAGATTAACACTACAGGCGAAGGACCAAACAATATCATCGTAGGAACAGCAAGATTTAATAATGATGGTTCTTTATCAAACTATACACCAAAAACTATAAATTTCTCACCAAACAATGGTGCTGCACCAAATCAACAAATCAAACTTTCCTTTGGAACAAGTGGAAGTAATGACGGCCTTGTAAGCTCAAATTCTGCTTCAACTCTAACAGGACAGGCAACTGATGGTTATACTTCAGGTAACTTAAAACCTGATGCTATCCGTGTGGATGATAAAGGTAATATCTTAGGTGAATTTACTAATGGCAAAACCTTTGCTGTAGCAAAAATAGCAATGGCTTCAGTGGCAAATAACTCAGGTCTTGAGGAAATTGGTGGAAATCTTTTTAAAGTCACTGCAAATAGTGGTAATATCGTAGTAGGTGAAGCAGGAACAGGAGGTCGTGGTGAGATGAAAACCTCAGCTCTTGAAATGTCAAATGTGGATTTAAGTCGTTCTTTAACAGAGCTTATTATCATTCAAAGAGGTTATCAAGCAAACTCAAAAACCATTTCAACGAGTGATCAAATGCTTCAAACTCTAATCCAGCTTAAACAATAATTTAAGCTTAGTATTCTATAAAATATTGTTTTTTGTTCCCTTTAAGGGAGCAAGCCTTGCTTTGCAAGCCTATCTTGGTAGTCTTGTAATACTAGGCTTAGGCTTGAACTGCCTTCAATTTATTGCTAACTCACTCTTGCTAGGGGTGAGTTGCAATAAAATTTTAAGCAATGTGATATAAATTTTTTAAATTTTAATTTTAATTTTATTTTTTAAAGATAGAATAATCAATAATTTTTTAGAAAGGAGAAAAAATGTCTTATATTAGTTTTAACTTAATGCTTTCTTCTTTCTGTATGCGTGCTTGGCACGCTTAATCTACTCGTATATACTCATATTCTATAAATTTACATTTTCAAATAGCCTAGTTTAAAGCCGATAAAAAGCTTTTTAACATTTTTTCATTGATACAATAAGGATAAAAAATGAATTTCAATAAAGAAACTTTAGCATTACACGGAGCTTATAATTTTGATACTCAAAGAAGTATTAGTGTGCCTATATATCAAAACACTGCGTATAATTTTGAAAATTTGGATCAAGCTGCAGCAAGGTTTAATCTTCAAGAACTTGGCAATATTTACTCAAGACTTAGCAATCCTACAAGCGATGTTTTAGGACAAAGACTTGCTAATGTCGAAGGAGGGGCTTTTGGAATTCCTGTTGCTAGCGGTATGGCAGCTTGTTTTTATGCTCTTATCAATTTAGCAAGTTCGGGAGATAATGTCGCGTATTCGAACAAAATTTATGGTGGGACTCAAACTTTAATTTCTCACACACTTAAAAATTTTGGCATAGAAGCTAGGGAATTTGATATCGATGATTTAGATAGCTTGGAAAAAGTTATAGATCAAAACACAAAAGCGATTTTTTTCGAAAGTCTTTCAAATCCTCAAATTGCCATAGCTGATATAGAAAAAATAAGCCAAATAGCAAAAAAACATAAAATCGTTAGCATTTGTGATAATACCGTTGCTACTCCTTTCTTACTCCAACCTTTTAAACATGGCGTGGATGTAATCGTGCATAGTTTAAGTAAATATGTAAGCGGTCAAGGCAGTGCTTTGGGTGGAGCACTTATAGAAAGAAAAGATTTAAACGACTTGCTTAAAAATAACGATAGATATAAAGCTTTTAACACTCCTGATCCAAGTTATCATGGACTGAATTTAAATACACTTGATTTGCCGATTTTTAGTATTAGAGTCATCATCACTTGGCTTAGAGATCTAGGAGCTAGCTTAGCACCTCAAAATGCTTGGTTACTTTTACAAGGACTTGAAACCTTGGCAGTGCGTATAGAAAAACACAGTCAAAATGCTGAAAAAGTTGCGAATTTTTTAAATTCTCATCCTGATATCAAGGGCGTAAATTATCCTACTTTAGCAAGTAATGCTTATCATAATTTATTTAAAAAATATTTTGATAAAAATTTTGCTAGCGGGCTTTTAAGCTTTGAAGCTAAAGATTATGAGCATGCTAGAAGAATTTGTGATAAAACTCAACTTTTCTTACTTGCTGCAAATTTGGGTGATAGCAAGTCTTTGATCATCCATCCTGCTTCTACTACTCATTCGCAACTAAGCGAAGAAGAACTCCAAAAAGCAGGCATTACGAAAGCTACTATACGCTTAAGCATAGGACTTGAAAATAGCGATGATTTGATAGCGGATTTAAAACAAGCTATAGAAAGTTAAAAGTGTGTTTGCATTGAGTGGAATGAGATAAAAATTCCACCATGCTTTATCATAAATAAGGTTTATTAAATAAAGGAGAAAAAATGCCACTGATTATTCCAGAAAATATACCCGCTTATGAGCTTTTAAAAGAGCATGCTTTTATCATGGGATTAAGGAGAGCAAAGCATCAAGATATCAGGCCGCAAGAAATTTTGATTGTCAATCTTATGCCAAAAAAAATTGAAACAGAAAATCAAATTCTAAGCTTACTTGCAAATTCTCCTTTGCAAGTAAATATCACACTTTTAGCCACGACTAGCTATGTGGGTAAAAATACTCCTTTTACTCATTTGGAAAAATTTTACAAGGGTCTTGAAGAGGTTAAAAAACATAAATTTGACGGTGCTATCGTTACGGGAGCTCCTGTGGAACAAATGGATTTTGAAAAGGTTGCTTACTGGGAAGAATTGCTAGAAATTTTTGATTTTTTAAAGCAAAATGTAACGAGTTCTATGTATATTTGTTGGGGTGCCATGGCTGCTTTAAAATACTTTTATGGTGTGGATAAAATCTCTTTAGATAAGAAAATTTTTGGAGTCTATAAGCATGATAAAGTTTCGCCTGATCTGCTTTTAACAAATTTAGATGAAAAGGTTTTAATGCCTCATTCAAGACATTCTAGCATGGATGAAGAGCAAATTTTAGCACTACAAAAACAAGGGAAATTAAAAATTTTGCTTAGAAATAAAAAAATCGGTTCGGCTTTATTAAGAGATGAAAAGAATATTTTTATTTTAGGGCATTTGGAATATTTTAAAGAGACTTTACATCAAGAATATGTAAGAGATAATTTCATACAAAAAGCTAAAAATTATTATGATAAAAAGGGCAATATAAAATACAATTGGCGTTCAAATGCAAATACCATTTTTGCAAATTGGCTCAATTATGATGTGTATCAAAGCACACCTTTTGTGCTTTGATGATTTAAACTCTTGTAGTAGGTGTATCGTGATATACGCTTACTGCACCTTTGATATCGCTTAAAATCGCGCAAGCTGCTTCATTGGCACTTCCCATCGCGCAAGCTACCATAGTCGTAACACCTGAAGCAAGTCCTGCTGCGTAAATTCCTTCTTTGATAATCTGTCTCCCGTGATGTTTGAAGCAAAATTTGTTTGGTTTTGGTATAAGCTCATGCGGTATTACAAAATCTTCAAGTTCTTTGATATCGCTTTTGTTTGCCCCTGTTGCTACGATGATATAATCTGCTTTTATACCCAAGCCTTGCTCATCATTAACAGTAAAATCTCCTTTTTCTCCGCTTATGCTTACTACTTTTGAATCGATGTATTTTACTTCGAGCATAGAAGCAATTTGTGCTTTTATGTGAGTGTAAATTTCATCTGCTTTTGCACCTTTTGGGAAAAAAGGAACATTGTAAATTGCTGCTGCTTTTAAATCTGCTTTACCCTCATCAAAAACAGTGATATCAAAGTCAAGTTCTTCATTTTTAGCTGAAGCGAAAAATAAAGCCGCGCTAAGTCCTGCGATGCTACCGCCTATAATTGCAATTGATTTTCTCATTTTTCTCCTTTTGAAAGATTTGCCTTATTCTAGTATAAAAAGCTTTATTTAATATAATATTTGTCTTTTTTATGCAATTTGCTAAAAATGTTTATTTTTCAATTGCTCTAAAAGTAATTTTTTATATAATTTTCTAAAAATTTTCAATAAGGAAAGCTCATGCGTTATGGTGAAAAAGAAATCAAAGAATTTGATGTAGAAAATATGGAAATTTGGCCAAATGATGCCAAAAATGACTATATCATTAAAATCACTTTGCCTGAATTTATGTGTTGTTGTCCGCGTTCGGGTTATCCTGACTTTGCGACGATTTATCTTGAGTATATGCCTAATAAATTTGTGGTTGAGCTTAAGGCGATAAAACTTTATATCAATACTTTTATGTATAGAAATGTTTCACATGAAGCAAGTATCAATGAAATTTATAATACTTTAAAAGATAAATTAAAACCAAAATGGATTAAAGTTGTGGGGGATTTTAACCCGCGTGGAAATGTGCATACGGTGATAGAATGTCGTAGCGATATGGTAGTGCCAAAATAATATTTAAGTAAAATATTAACATATTTTTATGTAAAGATTAAGTATTTTATAAAAAATTCTTATTTAATCTTTGAAGAATATATAATATAAAAAGATCTAAATTTTTTAGATCGAATTTTATTATAAGGAGTTAGGTTATGAATAAAAAATTATTAAGCATTATCGCAAGTGCTACTTTGTTTTCAAATTTGGCTTTAGCAGATGAGAATTCTGGTTTTTTTATAGGTGCTGATGCAGCTTGGATGCATGCTCAAGTAAAAAGTGAGTTAAAACATAAGAATACAAAGCAAAATTTTAATGGAGATATTTCAGGTAATATACCATCGTTTGGTCTAAAACTTGGATATCGTTTAAATGAAAATCATAGAATTTATGCTGGTTATAATTATTCTGATGAATTTAGTGATTTTATCAAAACTCCTAAAATTCAAATCGAAGGTGATTTTACTACACATAAATTTTTAACAGGTTATGATTTTACTCCTAAGCTTTTTGAAAAAACCAGAGCTGTTTTAGGTGTGTATGGAGGATATGCAAGAACAGATCTTACCTTAAAAACAAGCTTTTTATCTTTGTCGCAAAATTTTGACGGTTATTTTTATGGAGCGAAAATAGGTGCTTTATATGATTTGACACCACATAATGAAATAGAATTAGGCTTTAAAGCAGAGCAAATTCATTATAATTCTAGAAATTTTTATCAAAATAAAGTGGGTTCAAACTTTTACGATCCTAAACAAACAAATTATGGTGTATATTTAGGATATAATTATAAATTTTAATCTAATGCAAGTTTTTATAACTTGCATTAATGAAATCAACCTCCACCGATAAAGTATTTTTCAACATCATCAAGTAGTTTTTCACAAATTTGAGAATCTGTATTTTTTTCTACTACAAGATTGATATAAGTTTTAGTATCTCTGAAACTTCCTGCTGATTTTGAATTTTCACGAGTGAGTTTTTGATTCTCTTTAGTATATTCTATAGTGATGTTAAATTTTAGAGCAGCACTTGCTTCACCTAAATTCGTTTTTACTACCACATTCATTTTAGAAGCTTTAGCAAGTGTAGCTTGGGTTTTGTTTATGATCTCTTTAAAGCGTTGGCAAGATCGTATAAGTGTAGCGATAAATTTGTTATCAAGTCCTTCATAAGCTACTTTGAGTTTATTTTTGATATCTTTTGTACTTTCTTTTTCAGGGGCAACAAAAACCATATAAAAACCATTTTTTATAGTCACATTGTCTGTTTTTACATCGCGTCCACTTGACATAACTTTAACATAAATGGCATTATCAAGATAAACACGATCTACCATAGGCCCATAAATTTCGTATTCTTTTTTTCGGACTATGACTTCACGAGCTAGGACATTTAATTTCACATTGGCTTCGTGGATAACAGGTTCCATTTCTTTTTTAATCTCTAAGAGTTCTTTTAACATCAACTTCCTTTTTGTTACTTAAAATTACAATTATATCAATAATTTTCTTAATTTAAGAATTTTACAAACACATTTACTAAAAATATGATACATTAAGTATTAATTTTAACAAAGGAGGAAAAGATGAAACAAATTTTTGAAATTTCAAATTCAGTCCAACAAAAAAGTAAAGACAATACTTTTAATCTGCTACTGCAACTCTCACTCTAAAACTCAATTTTATTTTTAATCATTTTTTACATTTTTAATTTTTTATCATTGTTGTTAAGTTTTTGAATTTTTAATTCATTCAGTCTGTTTGGTTTTAAAGGATTAAATCATGAAAGATAATAAAATCATAATCTTTGATACCACTTTACGTGATGGAGAACAAGCTTTAGGTAGTTCTTTAGGTATCAATCAAAAATTACAAATTGCATTAGCGCTTGAAAATTTAGGCGTAGATGTTATAGAAGCAGGTTTTCCGGTATCTTCACAAGGGGATTTTAAAGCGGTGCAAAAGATCGCTTCTAAGGTGAAAAACTCAACTATTTGTGCACTTTCTAGAGCATTGGATAAAGATATAGATATGGCTTATGAAGCTTTAAAAGTGGCAAAGCATTTTAGAATTCATACTTTTATAGCCACTTCGACTTTGCATATGCAAGATAAATTAAAAAAAGATTTTGATGAAATTTTGTCTATGGCAAAAAGAGCGATTATAAGAGCAAGATCTTATACTGATGATGTAGAATTCTCATGCGAAGATGCAGGAAGAACTCCGATAGATAATCTTTGTTTTATGGTGGAAAATGCGATAAAAGCAGGCGCTAAAACTATAAATATCCCAGATACCGTAGGCTATACCTTGCCAAGTGAATTTGCTAATATCATCAAAATTTTATTTAACAAAGTGCCAAATATAGACAAAGCTATCATTTCTGTGCATTGTCACAATGACTTAGGTATGGCAACGGGCAATAGTTTAAGTGCTATTTTACAAGGTGCAAGACAGATAGAGTGCACTATAAATGGACTTGGCGAAAGGGCGGGTAATTGTGCTTTAGAAGAAGTGGTTATGGCGATAAAAACTAGGAAAGATTATTTAAAAGGTTTTTATACTGATATTAAATGTGAAAATATCTTTAAAACTTCAAAATTAGTTTCAGCTATCACTAATGAAAGTATACCTTCGCATAAAGCTATAGTGGGTAGCAATGCGTTTTCTCATAGTTCAGGCATTCATCAAGATGGAGTGCTTAAAAATAGGCAAACTTACGAGATCATAAGCCCTAGTGCCATAGGAATTCATGAAAATCGTATGTTAATGACGGCAAGAAGTGGAAGGGCTATGATAAAAACTTGCCTTGAAAATTTAGGCTATGATGAAAATACTTATAATTTAGATGATGTTTATGAGCGTTTTTTACGCCTTGCGGATAAAAAGGGTCAAGTGTATGATTATGATTTGGAAGCTTTGATGTTTTTAAGCTATGAAAATGAAGAAGAAAATAAATTTATACTTGAAAAATTAAGCGTGATTAGTGGCAATATCCCAACTGCTTGTGTTTGTATGCGTATCAAAGAAGAGTTAAAAACTGAAGCTTGCACAGGAAATGGTCCTGTTGAAGCAGTTTTTAACTGCATTGCTAGGATAACGAATTTAAAGCCTGCGCTAAAAGCTTATAGTATCAATGCAAAAAGTTCAGGGGTAGATGCTCAAGGACAAGTGGATGTGGATTTGGAATTTAAAGGGAGAAAATTCCATGGAAAAGGAATTTCAACAGATGTTATAGAAGCTTCAGCACAAGCTTTTGTGAGTGCTTACAATGCGATTTATCGCTCTTTAAAAGTAGAAGAAAGGAAAATGGCATGAAAACTTATAAAGTAGCTGTCTTAGCAGGAGATGGTATAGGGCCTTTGGTAATGAAAGAGGCTTTAAAAATTTTAACTTTTATCGCGCAAAAATACAATTTTAGTTTTGAATTTAATGAAGCTAAAATAGGCGGTGCAAGTATAGATGCTTATGGAGTGGCTTTAAGTGATGAAACTTTAAAGCTTTGTGAGCAAAGTGATGCGATTTTATTTGGCTCTGTGGGTGGGCCTAAGTGGGATAATTTGCCCATAGATCAAAGACCTGAAAGAGCCTCGCTTTTGCCTTTAAGAAAGCATTTTAATTTGTTTGCAAATTTGCGTCCTTGTAAAATTTATGAAAGTTTAACTCATGCTTCACCTTTAAAAAATGAGATTATCCAAAAAGGAGTGGATATTTTATGTGTTAGAGAGCTTACAGGTGGGATTTATTTTGGCAAGCAAGATTTAGGCAAGGAAAGTGCGTATGATACTGAAATTTACACTAAAAAAGAGATAGAAAGGATAGCCCATATCGCTTTTGAAAGTGCAAGAATAAGAAAGAAAAAAGTGCATTTAATCGACAAGGCGAATGTTTTAGCAAGTTCTATTTTGTGGCGAGAAGTGGTGGCAAATGTTGCAAAAGATTATCAAGATATAAACTTAGAGTACATGTATGTGGATAATGCTGCGATGCAGATTGTAAAAAATCCTAGCATTTTTGATGTTATGCTTTGTTCAAATCTTTTTGGTGATATTTTGAGCGATGAGTTAGCTGCCATTAATGGATCTTTGGGTTTGTTAAGTTCAGCAAGTTTAAACGATAAAGGTTTTGGACTTTATGAGCCAGCAGGTGGAAGTGCACCTGATATAGCTCATTTAAATATAGCTAATCCCATAGCTCAAATTTTAAGTGCGGCTTTGATGTTAAAGTATAGTTTCAAAGAAGAACAAGCCGCACAGGATATAGAAAATGCTATATCTTTGGCATTGGCACAAGGAAAAATGACTAAGGATTTAAATGCTAAGTCGTATTTAAATACCGATGAAATGGGGGATTGTATTTTAGAAATTTTAAAGGAGAATAATAATGGCTAAAACTTTATATGAGAAAGTCTTTGATGCTCATGTGGTTTATGAAGGCAAAAACGAACTTCCTATACTTTATATCGATAGACATTTAATCCATGAAGTAACAAGCCCTCAAGCATTTTCAGGGCTTAAAATGGCTAAGCGTAGAATGGCAAGAGCGGATTTAACTTTGGCTACCATAGATCATGATGTTTCAACTAAAAGTGTGGATTTAAATGCTTGTTCTGATATGGCAAAAGAGCAAATTACAACTTTGATGCAAAATACTAAGGAATTTGGAGTAAGGCTTTTAGGACTTGGAGATAAAAATCAAGGCATAGTTCATATAGTAGGTCCTGAGCTTGGCTTTACTTTACCTGGGGTTACTTTAGTTTGTGGGGATTCTCATACGGCAACACATGGGGCTTTTGGAGCTTTAGCCTTTGGTATAGGCACGAGTGAAGTAGAGCATGTCATGGCAACGCAAACTTTAAAACAAGCCAAACTTAAAACTATGAAAATCGAATGTAAAGGGCAGTTTCAAAAAGGCGTTTATGCTAAGGATTTGATTTTGTATTTGATCGCACAATACGGCACAGCAAAAGGCACAGGTTATGCTATAGAATTTTGTGGAGAACTTATAAAAAATTTAAGCATGGAAGCTAGAATGACTCTTTGTAATATGGCTATAGAATTTGGAGCTAAAGTAGGTATGATAGCTCCTGATGAGATCACTTTTGAGTATATTAAGGGAAAGGAATTTGCACCTAAAGGAGAAGAATTTCAAAAGTATTGCGAGTATTGGAAGAGTTTAAGAAGCGATGAAGGAGCAAAATATGATGAGAGTATTACTCTAGATGTAAGCAAGATAAAACCACAAATTAGCTATGGAACAAATCCTTCGCAAGTGATTGGTATAGATGAAAAAATTCCAAAAATAAGTGATTTTAAAAATCAAAGTGAGCAAAAATCTTTGCTTGATGCTTTATCTTATGTAAATTTAGAGCAAGATCAAGTTATAGAAGGGGTAAAAATCGACATTGTATTTATAGGATCTTGCACAAATGGGCGTTTAGAAGATCTTAAAATAGCCGCTGATATCTTAAAAGGGCGCAAAATTCATAAAAATGTTAAAGCTTTAATCGTGCCTGGTTCAATGCAAGTAAGAAAAGAAGCTGAAAATTTAGGACTCGATAAGATTTTTATCGAGGCAGGGTGTGAGTGGAGATATGCAGGGTGTTCTATGTGTCTTGGTATGAATGATGACAAAGCAAATTCAGGTCAAAGAGTTGCTTCAACTTCAAATCGTAACTTTGTAGGCAGACAAGGTAAAGGTTCTATCACTCATTTGATGAGTCCTGCAAGTGCGGCAGCTTGTGCCATAGAAGGTGTTATTTGTGATAATAGAAAGTATTTAGGAGTTTAATATGCAAAAATTTATTATACATAAAGGTATAGCTTGTCCTTTAGAATATGCCAATATAGACACAGATCAAATTATACCTAAGCAATTTTTACTTGCAGTGTCTAAGCAAGGTTTTGGCAAGCATTTGTTCCATGATTTGCGTTATTTAGATGATAAAGAAAGTGTTTTAAATATGGATTTTAATCTCAATAAAAAAGAATATCAAAATAGCTCTATTTTGGTGAGTTTTGAAAATTTTGGTAGTGGCTCTTCAAGAGAGCATGCGCCTTGGGCTTTGGTTGATTATGGTATTAGAGCTATTATCGCACCTTCTTTTGCGGATATTTTTAAAAACAATGCCTTAGGAAACGGTTTGCTCACTATAGAACTTGCTAAAGATGAGGTTTTGGAAATAGTTGATGAGTTAAAAAAATCCCAAGATAAAAATATAGAAATTTCTTTGTTGGAAAAAAGAGTATTTTTTAAAGATAAGATTTTTTCTTTTGATTTAGATGATTTTCACAGAATTTGTCTTTTGGAAGGGCTTGATAATATAGCTTTAACTTTAAAACATGAAGCACAAATCAAAGCCTATGAAAAAAACTCAAAAAGCTTTTTGGTTTAGAATTTTTTCATAAGCTAAAAAAGGATCTTGGTAATTAGGTATGTCAAAGTTTCCACAAAAATTAAAATCAAGCTTTTTAAAAAGCGAATTCATAGGAAAATTTTTACTATGAGTATCTGCTCTTAAACTTACCTTGTGATTTTCCAAGGCAAAATTTTCGCAAAAATTTAAAAGTTTTTGTGCTACGCCTTTGCCTTTTGCATTTTGTTTGACAGCTAAACGGTGTAGATAAAAGGCTTTATCATCATAATTTTTGTTAAAAATAACTTGTTTGTAAAATTCAGGTTCAAATTTTTCATTGATACAGATAAAGCCTAAAATTTCATCATTTTCTTTAAACACATAAAGTTCTTGTGCTTGTATATCTTCTTGAAAAACTATTTCATTGGGATAATTCTCATCCCATTGGTGAAAATTCATAGTTTTCATAGCATTTAAAGCATCTTTTGTGATTTCAAGTATAGAATTTAAATCTTTATGGATGGCTTTTTGTATGATAGTGTTTTGCATGATAATCCTTTGTATAAGGAAGGGTGATGGTGGCTCCGATTGGACTTGAACCAACGGCCACTACCATGTCAAGGTAGTGCTCTACCAGCTGAGCTACGGAACCATATGGTGGAGCATAGCGGGTTCGAACCGCTGACCCCAACGCTGCCAGCGTTGTGCTCTCCCAGCTGAGCTAATGCCCCAAATGAAGTTTGTATTATAACTTAGTTTGCCTTAAAGTTTATTTGATGGCAGACAGGAAGGGATTCGAACCCTCGAAAGCTTGCACTTTACACGCGTTCCAGGCGTGCTCCTTCAACCGCTCGGACACCTGTCTATGAAATAAAGCGTTCATTATATCTATAAAAGCTTTAAAAATAAAGAAATTTTTTAAATATTGAAAATAAAATTATTTTTTTAAAAATCAGAAAATTTTTAGTAAAAAGTAGTATAATTATATTTTTATTTTTAGTCAGGGTAGCTCAGCTGGTTAGAGCGCTGGTCTCATAAGCCGGAGGTCGGGAGTTCAAGTCTCCCCCTTGACACCATTAAGTGTAATAATTATTTTTTTTCTTTTGTTACTACAAAAACAATTCCACCAAAACCTATAATTACAACAGTTGTTATAAAAATGATTTCGAAAATATCTAGCATTGTCATTGTTCTTTTGCCCTTTCTTTAAGCTGTCCACAAGCAGCTGAGATATCAAGTCCTTTACTTTCTCTTATAGTACAAGTTACACCTTTATTACTTAGTAAATCTTGGAATTTAATCGCATTTTCTAAACTAGGGCGTTTATATAAACTTCCTTCATGTGGATTAAAGAGTATTAAATTCACTTTAGCTTTAATGCCATTTAAAAGCTTGACTAATTCTTTAGCGTGTTCAAGCTTATCATTGATACCATCAATTAAAAGATATTCAAACATTACCCTTTTTCTTTGATCTATAGGAAATTCACGCACCGCATCCATAATCGCAGCGATATTATAAGCTTTATTGATAGGCATAAGTTCGGTTCGAAGCTCATCATTAACCGCATGCAATGATATAGCAAGTAAAACACCTAAATTCATTTGACCTAATTCTTTGATTTGTTTTGCCAAACCGCTAGTACTGATGGTTTGACGGCGAGGACTTATAGCAAGTCCCTCATTTTGCGCTAAAATTTTTACCGCTTTAGAAACATTTTTAAGATTATCCAAAGGCTCGCCCATACCCATATATACTATATTTACACGGCGTTCATAAGGGATATTGTTTTGTTTTTTGATCCATAAAATTTGTCCGACTATCTCACCTGCACTTAAATTTCTTTTCAAACCACCCTTGGCAGTAAGACAAAAACTACATCCACTTTTACAACCTACTTGAGAAGAAACACAGATAGTATATCTCGCATGAGAAATTCTTTTGCCTTCTGCGTCTATTTTTTCTTCTTTCATAGGCAAAAGCACACTTTCTATCCTTAAACCATCAACGAGTTCAAAAAGATATTTTATACTTCCATCTTTACTTTGCTCATTTTTAACACATTTTACAGGAGAGAGATGAAAATTTTGCGCAAGTTCTAAACGTAGATCTTTTGGTAAATTTGACATATCGGAAAAATTATTGGCGTATTTTTGATAAATCCATTGATAAATTTGTTTCACGCGAAACATCGGTTTGATTTTTTCTCCTAATTCTTCAGGTAAAAAATCTAAAATATTAACAAGCTCTTTCAAAATTATTTTCCTTTTTTGAATTTTTAAATATAATGATATTTTTTTAAGTATTCTTCTAATTTTTCTTTTGCCTTTTGATGATTTTTTATAAAATCTTCGTGAGCGTTTTCATTGCAAAAATTTGTTGCACACAAAATACACTCTGCATCAATATTTAAATTTTTAGCTACGCTCAAAACAGAAAAGGCTTCCATATTTTCTGCAAAAAAACCTAATTTTGAAAATTCTTTTGCTGCTTTTGAATTTTGACAAATATAATTTGAAGAATTGATTTTTATTGTTTCACGAGAAACATTTTCTTTTTCTAAGCAAATTTCATATTTTGCAGGAGTATAAAATGCATGTGAAATTTTAGAAAATTCTACATTAAAAGCGTGCGAACTTCTATAAATTTCTAAAATCTCTCCCTTATCATAAAGCCCACAAGTTCCTATAAATATAAGTTTTGATGGTTTTTCTTTGAAGTAAAGTTGACTCAAATGAAAAGCTGACTCAACCAAACCTATGCCTATGGCTTTTGCAAAAGAAAAATTTTCATTTCCACCCGCACAAACAATCATTTTGATCCTTATGAAATTTTACAAAAATAATTCTACCTAAAAAGACTTAATTAAGAATTTTTAGATAAAATTATTTCTTATGGTTAAAGCAAAAAAACAATACGGACAAAATTTTTTAATCGATAAAAGCGTATTAGCAAAAATCATCCAAGCCATACCCAAAGAGATGAACAATATCATTGAGATTGGGCCTGGCTTAGGTGATTTAACGCAAGAACTTTTAAAAATTTCTCAAGTAAAAGCTTATGAAATCGATAATGATCTCATACCTATTTTAAAAAAGAAATTTCAAAAAGAACTTGAATGTGGAAAATTTAACTTGATCCATCAAGACGCAAGCGAAGCTTTTAATCCTAGTCTTGATGAAAAACCATATTTTTTGGTTGCAAATTTGCCTTATTATGTTGCAAGTCACATTATATTAAAAGCTTTAGAAGATAAAAATTGTCTAGGGCTTATTGTAATGGTACAAAGGGAAATGGCTGAAAAATTCTGCGCTAAAGAAGGAAATAGTGAGTTTTCTTCCTTAGGTGTTTTAAGTGCAATGATTTGCGAAAGAAAAATACTTTTTGATGTTGATCCACAATGTTTTAATCCTCCACCAAAAGTTATGTCAGCGGTGATGAGTTTGATTAAAACTAAGGATTTTGATGAACTTTGCGAAATAGAAAATTTCAAAAATTTTCTAAAAGATTGTTTTAAAGCTCCTAGAAAACAACTCTTAGGAAATTTAAAAACATATAAAGCAAAAGTTTTAGAAGTTTTAAGCACTCTTGGCTTAAAAGAAAACATCAGACCACATGAAATTTGCGTTGATTTATACCTTAAAATTTATGACAAATTAAAGGATGAATATGGACGAAAACAAAGAGATAAATAAAAACGAACAAAATCCGAACTCAAATTCAAAAAACAATAAACGCTATAAATATAAAAATCGTAGAAAAAAATTAGCTGATTCTTTGCAAAATGAAAATGATACTCCAAAAATTGATCAAAATTCCAACAAGGAAAATTCTGAAAACTCAGAAAATAAAACTGAGAAAAAAAAGAAGAAAAATCGCAATCTTCCTTCAAAACTCACAGGTAATGAAGATTGGCAAATCGCTCTTGCAGAATGCATAGAAGCTAACCGTGTTTCACATGAAAACCGCTTACACCCTTTAAAATATAATAATTCTAGCGAGCATAAAATCCGCATCACTCCTTTAGGAGGTTTAGGAGAAATTGGTGGAAATATCAGTGTTTTTGAAACCAATAAAGATGCAATTATAGTAGATATAGGTATGAGTTTTCCTGATGGAACTATGCATGGGGTAGATATTATCATCCCTGATTTTGACTATGTAAGAAAAATTAAAGATAAAATTCGTGGTATAGTGATCACTCATGCACACGAAGATCATATCGGTGCAGTGCCTTATTTCTTTAAAGAATTCCAATTTCCTATCTACGCTACACCTTTGGCTTTAGGAATGATTTCAAACAAATTTGAAGAACATGGCTTAAAAGCAGAACGCAAATGGTTTCGCCCTGTAGAAAAACGCCGTGTTTATGAGATAGGCGAATTTGATATAGAGTGGATCCACATCACGCATTCTATCATTGATGCTTCAGCACTTGCGATCAAAACAAAAGCAGGAACGATTATCCACACAGGTGATTTTAAAATTGATCAAACTCCAATCGATGGCTATCCAACAGACTTAGGACGTTTGGCACATTATGGAGAAGAAGGGGTTTTATGTCTTTTAAGCGATAGTACAAATTCGTACAAAGAAGGTTATACAAAAAGTGAAAGCTCCGTAGGGCCAACTTTTGATCAAATCTTTGCACGTACCAAAGGCAGGGTGATCATGAGTACTTTTAGTTCTAATATCCACCGCGTTTATCAAGCTATCACTTATGGTTTAAAATACGGTAGAAAAGTTTGTGTGATCGGTCGTTCTATGGAAAGAAATCTTTATACCACTATGGAATTGGGCTACATCAAACTTGATAGAAAAATTTTCATCGATGCTGATGAAGTAAGCAAATATAAAGACAATGAAGTGCTTATCGTAACTACAGGAAGTCAAGGCGAAACCATGAGTGCGCTTTATAGAATGGCAACTGATGAGCATAAATTTATAAAAATCAAACCTACAGATCAAGTGATTATTTCAGCTAAAGCCATACCAGGAAATGAAGCAAGTGTTTCTGCGGTGCTTGACTATCTTTTAAAAGCAGGAGCTAAAGTAGCGTATCAAGAATTTAGTGAAATTCATGTAAGCGGACACGCTAGTATAGAAGAGCAAAAACTTATGCTAACCCTTACCAAACCTAAATTTTTCTTACCGGTTCATGGAGAATACAATCACATCACTAAACACAAAGAAACAGCGATGAAGTGCGGTATCCCTGAAAGAAATATTTATCTTATGAGTGATGGCGATCAAGTAGAACTTTGCCAAAAATATGTCAAACGCATAAAAACCGTAAAAACAGGTAAAGTTTTTGTAGATAATCAAATCAACAAACAAATCGCCGATGATGTAGTTATAGATCGCCAAAAACTTGCAGATAGTGGCATAGTGGTTATTATCGCACAAATTGACAAAGCCACAAAAACACTGATCAATAAACCAAGAGTATTTAGCTATGGGTTAGTAGCTGACAAACACGATCATGCTTTTAGCAAAGATATGGCTGAAGTTTTAGGACAATTTTTCATCAATGTTAAAGATGAAGTACTCAATGATCCAAGATTTTTAGAAAATCAAATCCGCCAAGTCTTAAGAAAACATATCTTTAGAAAGATTAAAAAATACCCAACCATAGTTCCAACTATTTTTGTAATGTAAAAAAGGGCAAAAACGCCCTTTTAAGGAAGATCAAATGAGAATTAATAAATTTATATCCCATAACACTCGTTATTCACGCCGTGAAGCTGATGAACTTATCAAACAAGGCTTAGTAAAAATAAACAACAAAATTGCCCTTTTAAGCGATGAAGTTCAATTTGATGATAAAGTCTTTGTTAAGGACAAAAGAGTGCAAAAAAGAACGCAATTTAGCGTGATAATCTACCATAAACAAAAAGGTGAAATTGTCAGTAAAAAAGACGATCGTGGAAGAAAAACTATATACGATACCTTGCCAAGACAATTTAGTACTTGGCTTAGCGTAGGTAGGCTGGATTATGCAAGCGAGGGCTTGCTTTTGCTTACAGATTCTCCTGTGATTGCTGATGCTTTAATGCATAGCGATTTAGAAAGAGAATACTACCTTAAAGTTAAAGGTACGGTGAGCAAACAAGTCATCAAAGCCATGCAAAATGGGCTTGAGATTAAAAATGAAAAAAAAGGCGCACACGCAAAAACCAAAATCACCTCTATGAGTTTTGCTCCTTTTATAGACTTTGAAATTTTTGGATCAAGTGGAGGTTATACTAAGCTTAGAGTGGTTATAAATGAAGGTAAAAATAGAGAGCTTAGACGCTTTTTTGGACATTTTGATCTTGAAGTCATGGATCTTAAGCGTGTTGCTTTTGGGGCTTTAGATCTTGGTATGTTGAAGGCGGGAAAACATCGTTATTTAGAAAATGGCGAATATGAAAAATTAAGAGATTTTTTAAAATTTAATGAAATAAGATATTGACCATTATATACAAAAATTTAAAAAATAATGATAATTTTTAAATTCTAAAAATTCTATTTTTATCCTTTTTAAAAGGAAAATAATAGAAAAATTTCATCAAATTCCTTGACTTTGAAAACAAGATTTTATATACTCTCATTTCAATTTTTATAAATTGGTTAGTTTTTAACTAACGAGTTCTTTTTAAAGGAAATATTATGGAAAGAATTAGGCTTAAGCTAAAAGCTTATGACCATCGAGTACTAGACAGAACAGTTGCAGCAATCGTAGAAGCTGTTAAAAGAACAGGTGCGGATATCAGAGGTCCGATACCAATGCCTACTAAAATCAAACGCTATACAGTTTTAAAATCTCCACACATTAACAAAGATTCTCGTGAGCAGTTTGAAATAAGAATTCACGCACGTATGCTAGATATAGTAGCAGCGACTCCAGATACAGTTGATTCTTTAACTAAGCTTGATTTAGCGCCAGAAGTAAGCGTTGAAGTAAGAGCTATGGGTAAGTAAGGATAAGATATGGAATATATTGTAGAAAAAATCGGAATGAGCAGAACAATTACTAATCCAAGTATCGCTGTAACTTTACTAAGAGTTGTAAATGCAAAAGTATGTGAAGTTGAAGGCGGAAAGGCTTTAGTAGCATATCCAAAAGGTAAAGCAAGTAATAAATGTGTCGCAGGACAACAAAAAAAGTATAATCTTTCTGCAGAATACAATAGATTTGCGACTTTAGAAGTAGCAAATACTGAAGCAGGAGATTTAGATGAAACTCCATTAAATGAAGCAAAAATTTTAAAAGTAAGCTTTAACACTAAAGGTAGAGGTTATAGCGGTGTTATGAAAAGACATAACTTCGCAGGGGGTCCAGCAAGTCACGGTTCTAGATTTCACAGACGCCACGGATCTATTGGCAATAGAGAATGGCCAGGTCGTGTTCAACCAGGTATGAAAATGGCAGGACACTATGGAAATACTAAAGTGACCGTTAAAAACGAAGTTGTATCTTATGATGCTGAAAACAAAATTTTAGTAGTTAAAGGTGCAGTACCAGGTTATAATGGTGCTATGGGTAAAATAAGGATTGCAAAATGAGTAAAGTAGTTGTTTTAAATGATAAATTAGAAAAAGCAGGTGAACTTGATTTACCTTCAAAATATGCGGAAGTAAATCCACACAATCTTTACTTATATGTAAAATCTTACCTTGCAAGTTTAAGAGCAAATACAGCTCATACTAAAGGTAGAAGTGATGTAAGTGGTGGTGGTAAAAAACCTTGGAGACAAAAAGGTCGTGGCGGTGCTAGAGCGGGTTCAACAAGAACTAACGTTTGGGTAGGCGGTGCGGTTGCTTTTGGTCCAACAAATGAAAGAAACTACTTCCAAAAAGTAAATAAAAAACAAAAAAGATTGGCGCTTGAAAGAGCTTTAGCAGATAAAGCAGCTAAGGGAGCATTATTTACTGCTGGTTCTTTGGCTATTGAAAGTGGTAAAACAAAAGATGCAAACGCTGTGATTAAAAAACTTGGCGTCAAAGATGCTTTAATCGTTAAAGATTTACTAGATGAAAAAACACTTTTAGCTTACAGAAATTTAGCAAATTGCTATGTAGTTGATGTAACTGAAGTAAATGCTTATTTAGTATCTGTATTTAATGCTGTTATCATAGAAAAATCAGCGTTAGAATCTATTACAAAAGAGGGATAATTATGGCAGATATTACTGATATAAAGACTATACTTTACACAGAAAAAAGTTTGAATTTGCAAGAGCAAGGTGTCGTAGTTATTCAAACTTCACCAAAGATGACTAAAACAGGCTTAAAAGCGGTTTTAAAAGAGTATTTTGGTGTAACTCCAAAAAGCATCAATTCATTAAGAATGGATGGAAAAGTTAAGCGTTTTAGAGGTCGTTTAGGTCAAAGAAACGATTACAAAAAATTCTATGTTAAGCTACCTGAAGGTGTTAGCTTAGAAAATACGGAGGCTTAAGATGGCAATTAAAACTTATAAACCATATACTCCAAGTAGAAGATATATCACAGGTTTAAGTTCTGAAGATATTACAGCTAAACCAAGTGTGCGCTCACTACTTGTTAAACTTCCAGTGCACGCAGGTCGTAATAGCTATGGAAGAATTACAAGTCGTCATAAAGAAGCGGGTGCTAAAAAACTTTACAGAATTATTGATTTTAAACGTCGTAAATTCGGTATAGAAGGCAAAGTAGAAGCAATCGAGTATGATCCATATAGAAATTGTAGAATTGCTTTGATTGCTTATAAAGATGGGGAAAAAAGATATATTCTTCAACCACGTGGATTAAGCGTTGGCGATATCGTTGCAGCTGCTGAAAGCGGACTTGATATTAAACCAGGTAACGCAATGAAACTTAAAAACATTCCTGTGGGTACTATTGTTCATAATGTTGAGTTAAAGCCAGGTAAAGGCGGTCAAATGATTCGTTCTGCGGGTGCTTACGCACAACTTATGGGTAAAGAAGAAAAATATGTTATTTTAAGACTTGCAAGCGGCGAAATGAGACAAGTTTTAGCTGAATGTATGGCAAGTATCGGCGAAGTAGGTAACGAAGAATGGGCTAATGTAACTATCGGTAAAGCAGGTAGAAATCGCCATAGAGGTATCCGCCCGCAAACTCGTGGTTCTGCAATGAACCCAGTAGATCACCCGCACGGTGGGGGTGAAGGTAAGAAAAATTCAGGCCGTCATCCAGTAACTCCATGGGGTAAACCAACTAAAGGTGCGAAAACTCGTCGTAAAAAAGCTAGCGATAAGCTAATAATTTCAAGAAGAAAAGGAAAGTAAGATGGCTAGATCACTAAAAAAAGGTCCTTTTGTTGATGATCATGTAATGAAAAAAGTCATCGCTGCTAAAAAGGCTAATGATAATAAACCAATTAAAACTTGGTCAAGAAGAAGCACAATTACTCCTGATATGATAGGACTTACATTTAATGTTCATAATGGTAAAAGCTTCATTCCGGTTTATATTACTGAAAATCACATCGGTTATAAACTTGGTGAATTTGCTCCAACACGCACATTCAAAGGGCATAAAGGCTCTGTGCAAAAGAAAATTGGTAAGTAAGGGATAAGATATGAGTAAAGCATTAATTAAATTCATAAGATTATCTCCAACTAAAGCAAGATTGATTGCTAGAGAAGTTCAGGGGATGAATGCAGAATTAGCTATGGCTAGTTTAAAATTTATGCCAAATAAAGGTGCAAAATACATCGCAAATGCAATTTCAAGTGCAGTAGCAAATGGTGGCTTTGAAGCAAACGAAGTGGTTGTAAAAAGTTGTCGTGTTGACGCAGCTGCGGTATTAAAAAGATTTAGACCAAGAGCTAGAGGAAGTGCAAGTCGTATTAGAAAACCAACTTCACATATTTTAGTAGAAGTGGCAAAAGCAGAAGTGAAAGCTGAAGAGAAAAAAACAGTAGCTAAAAAAGCTCCAGCAGCTAAAAAGACTACTACAACAAAAGCTCCAGCTAAAAAAACAACAAGCACTAAAAAAGCAACAGCGAAAAAGGAAAGCTAATGGGACAAAAAGTTAATCCAATTGGTCTAAGACTAGGAATCAATAGAAATTGGGAATCAAGATGGTTTCCGACTAAAGCAAATTTAGTAGAAAATATCGGTGAAGATTACAAAATCAGAGCTTTCTTAAAAAGAAAACTTTATTACGCAGGAATCAGTCAAATTTTAGTAGAAAGAACTGCTAAAAAACTTCGCGTTACTGTAGTTGCCGCAAGACCAGGTATCATCATCGGTAAAAAAGGTAGTGATGTTGATAATTTAAGAAAAGAATTGCAAGATTTAATCGGTAAAGATGTAAATATCAATATCAAAGAAGAAAGAAAAGCAGGAGCTTCAGCTCAACTTGCTGCTGAAAGTGTTGCAACTCAACTTGAAAAAAGAATTGCTTTTAGAAGAGCGATGAAAAAAGTAATTCAAGGTGCGCAAAAAGCAGGTGCTAAAGGGATTAAAGTTTCAGTTTCTGGTCGTTTAGGCGGTGCTGAAATGGCAAGAACAGAATGGTATCTTGAAGGACGCGTTCCACTTCATACTTTAAGAGCAAAAATTGATTATGGTTTTGCAGAAGCTAGAACTACTTATGGAAACATAGGGGTTAAAGTATGGATCTTTAAAGGTGAAGTATTGCACAAAGGTATGCAACCTGAAAAAACTGAAGAAAGTGCTCCAGCTAAAAAGCCAAGACGCACAAGAAGGGGTAAATAATCATGTTAATGCCAAAAAGAACTAAATATCGCAAAATGATGAAAGGGCGTAACAGAGGTTATGCTAATCGTGGAACAGAATTTACTTTTGGTGAATTTGCATTAAAAGCAACTGAAGCAGGACGCATTAACTCACGCCAAATCGAAGCAGCGCGTATCGCTTTAACTCGTTTTGTTAAAAGACAAGGAAAAACTTGGATTAGAGTTTTTCCAGATAAGCCTTTGACAAAAAAACCTTTAGAAACTCGTATGGGTAAAGGTAAAGGTGCTGTTGAGGAATGGGTAATGAATATCAAGCCAGGTCGTATCATTTATGAAATGGCAGGAGTAAGCGAAGAAATGGCAAGAGAAGCATTGACTTTAGCTATGCATAAACTTCCATTTAAAACTAAGTTTGTTACAAGAGAGAGCCAAAATGAAATATACTGAGATTAAAGATAAAACAGCAGCTGAGCTTGCAACAATGCTAAAAGAAAAAAAGGTGCTTTTATTCACTTTAAAACAAAAGCTAAAAACAATGCAACTTACTAATCCAAAAGAGATTAGCCAAGTAAAAAAAGACATTGCTAGAATAAATACAGCAATTAACGCTTTAAGATAAGGATAGAAAATGGCATTTAAAAGAGAAATTCAAGGCGTTGTTGTTAAAATCGCTGGTGAAAAAACCGCAAGTGTTTTGGTTGAAAGAAAAGTGGTTCATCCAAGATATAGAAAAATTGTTAAACGCTTTAAAAAATATCTAATTCATGATGAGAGAAATGAAGTTAAAGTGGGTGATACTGTTGTTGCAGTAGAATGCAGACCACTTTCAAAAAGAAAATCATTTCGCTTAAAATCTGTATTAGCTACAGGAGTTGAGTAATGATTCAAAGTTTTACAAGACTTGCAGTTGCTGATAATAGCGGTGCAAAAGAATTAATGTGTATCAAGGTTTTAGGGGGTAGCAAAAGAAGATACGCTACCGTAGGTGATGTAATCGTTGCATCTGTTAAAAAAGCTTTACCAAATGGAAAAGTTAAAAAAGGTCAAGTGGTAAAAGCGGTTATCGTTAGAACTAAAAAAGAAATTCATAGAGATAATGGTTCTTTGATTCGTTTTGATGAAAATGCTGCGGTTATTCTTGACAACAAAAGAGAGCCTATCGGAACTCGTATCTTTGGGCCAGTGGGCAGAGAAGTTAGATATGGTGGCTTTATGAAAATCGTTTCACTAGCACCGGAGGTATTATAATGGCGGTTAAATTAAAAATCAAAAAAGGTGATAGCGTTAAGGTTATCACAGGCGATGATAAAGGTAAAACAGGTAAAGTTTTAGCGGTATATCCAAAAACACTTAAAGTGGTAGTTGAAGGATGTAAAATCGCTAAAAAAGCTATTAAGCCGAGTGAGAAAAACCCAAATGGTGGTTTTATCAATAAAGAAATGCCAATGGATATTTCCAATGTGGCAAAAGTTCAGGAGTAAGCGATGATGAGATTAAAAGAAAAATATAATCAAAGCATTAAACCTGCATTGGTTAAAGAATTTGATATTAAAAATCCTATGCTTATCCCTGTGATCGAAAAAGTAGTTATCAGCGTAGGTGCTGGTGAGTTGGCTAAAGATCAAAAAGTATTGCAAAATGTTGCAGATACTATTTCTTTAATTGCAGGACAAAAGGCTGTGATTACTAAAGCTAAAAAATCAGTTGCAGGATTTAAAGTTCGCGAAGGTTTTCCTGTAGGTGTAATGGTAACTTTAAGAAAAGAAAATATGTATGCTTTTCTTGATAAATTAATTTCTATTGCTTTGCCAAGGGTGAAAGACTTTAGAGGTTTAAGTAGAGATGGTTTTGATGGACGCGGAAACTATAACTTCGGTCTTGATGAGCAGTTGATGTTCCCAGAAGTGGAGTATGATAAAATTTTAAGAACTCATGGTATGAACATTTCTATAGTTACAACAGCACAAAATGACAAACAGGCACAAAAGTTATTAGAACTTATCGGTGTGCCATTTACAAAAGGAAAGTAAGATGGCTAAAAAATCAATGATTGCAAAAGCGGCACGCAAGCCTAAATTTAAGGTTAGAGCTTATACAAGATGCCAAATTTGTGGGCGTCCGCATTCGGTTTATAGAGATTTTGGAATTTGCAGAGTTTGCTTAAGAAAAATGGGCAATGAAGGTTTGATTCCAGGTCTTAAGAAAGCAAGTTGGTAAGGATAAAATATGATAAATGATATTATTTCAGATTCACTCACTCGTATCAGAAATGCAGGAATGAGAAAGCTTGAAACAACCAAGCTTTTACATTCTAAAGTTGTAGAAGCTTTAGTTGGAATTTTTCAAGCTAAAGGCTATATTGAGAGTTTTAATGTTATTGAAGAAGATAAAAAGAAATTTATCAATGTAGTTTTAAAATACGATGAAAAAGGTAAGAGTGTTATCAATGAGCTTAAAAGAATTTCTAAGCCTGGTCGTCGTGTTTATAAAGGTAAAGATGAAATCAAGCGTTTTAAAAATGGTTATGGTACTATCGTAGTTAGCACAAGTCATGGTGTTTTAGCTAATGATGAAGCTTATAAAGCAGGTGTTGGCGGCGAAATTTTATGTACCATTTGGTAAAAAATCTGCTTTTTATGGCATTGGGTATCCATTCTTTTAAAAAAGTAGAAATATCCTAGACAAATAAAAAGGAAAAATATGTCTCGTATAGGTAAACAACCGATTGCTATTCCAGCAGGAGTAGAAGTAAAATTAGAAGGAAATTTGCTTAAATTTAAAAAAGGAAATTTGGCAAAAGAACTTGATACTAAAGCAAATGTAAATGTTGAGATTAAAGATAATAATATTCTTTTTTCTCCAAAAGGTGAAGACAGACAAAGTAGAGCTTATTGGGGAACTTACAGAGCTTTAGCTTACAATATCGTTGTAGGTTTAACTCAAGGTTTTTCAAAAACTCTTGAAATCAATGGAGTTGGTTATAAGGCAGCTTTAAAAGGTAAAGTTTTAGAACTAAGCCTTGGTTTTTCTCATCCTATTAATTATGATATTCCAGAAGGAATTGAAATTGTAGTGGATAAAAATACTATTGCAGTTAAAGGAAGTGATAAACAAGTTGTAGGTCAAGTTGCTGCTCAAATTCGTGAATTTAGACCGCCAGAGCCATATAAAGGAAAAGGCGTTAAGTATTCTGATGAACGCATTATCCGCAAAGCTGGTAAGACATCTAAGAAGTAAGGGTAGAATATGAGAGCAAATGTATTAAAAAGAAAACTAACTTTAAGAATCAAAAGAAAAAAAAGAATTAGAGCGAAAATTTCAGGTTGTGAAAATTTTCCAAGAATTTCTGTATTTAAATCAAACAGAACTCTATATATCCAAGCGATTGATGATGTAAAAGCTGTAACTTTAGCAGCAGTTGATGGACGCAAACTTGGCGTTAAAGCAAATAAAGAAGGTGCTAAAAAAATCGCTGCTGAATTTGCTAAAACTTTAAAAGCTAAAAAGATAGAACAAGCTGTTTTTGATAGAAATGGTTATGTATATCATGGTGTTATCGCAGCATTGGCTGAATCTTTAAGAGAAAATGGCATTAGGCTATAAGGGGTAAATCGATGGAAAAATATAATAGAGAAGAATTTGAAGAAGTAATCGTCGATATCGGCAGAGTTACTAAGGTTGTTAAAGGTGGTAGAAGATTTAGATTTACTGCTTTAGTTATCGTTGGAAACCGCAAAGGTTTAGTAGGTGTTGGTTATGGTAAGGCTAAGGAAGTTCCAGATGCCATCCGTAAAGCTGTTGACGATGCGTTTAAAAATATCGTTGAAGTTAAAACTAAAGGCTCAACTATCGCTCACGATGTAGAGGTGAAATACAACGCAAGTAGAATTTTACTTAAACCAGCTAGCGAAGGTACAGGAGTTATCGCAGGTGGTTCTACACGCCCTATCGTGGAACTTGCAGGTATTAAAGACATCTTAACCAAGTCTTTGGGTTCAAATAATTCAGCTAATGTGGTTCGTGCTACAATCAAAGCTTTAACAATGTTAAAAGGATAAGAAGATGAATTTAACAAAAGCAGCGGGTTCAACGCATAAAACTAAAAGAATTGGCCGTGGTCAAGGTTCTGGCATGGGTAAGACTGCTACTAAAGGGGGTAAAGGTCAAACTGCTAGAAAAGGTTATAATGAAAAAAGAGGTTTTGAAGGGGGTCAACAACCACTTCAAAGAAGACTACCAAAAGTAGGTTTTACTTCTAAAATTCAAAAACCTTATGTGATCAATGTTGAAAAAATCACAGCTGTAAAAGAGCTTAGTGAAATTACATTTGAGAGCATTAAAAGTGTTCACAAAATTTCAAAATCTGTGAATAAAATCAAATTAATTGGTGCAAGTGCAAAAGACTTAGTATCAAAAATCAAAGACGAGAATATTAGCGTCACCGGATCAAAATAATGAATAGAGCATTGACGAATAAGATTTTAATCACCTTAGCATTTTTATTTGCTTATAGGGTTCTGGCTTATGTGCCAGTTCCTGGCGTCAATGCTGATGTGATTGCGGAATTTTTTAATAACAATCAAAACAATGCTTTGGGTTTATTTAATGTTTTTAGTGGTGGAGCGGCTGAACGCTTTTCTATCATTTCTTTAGGTATTATGCCTTATATTACTGCTTCTATTATTATGGAGCTTCTTGCAGCAACTTTTCCAAATATTGGTAAGATGAAAAAAGAGCGTGATAGTATGCAAAAATATATGCAAATTATCCGTTATGCGACTATTGTGATTACTTTGGTTCAAAGTATAGGCGTTGCTATAGGTTTGCAAAGCTTGCACGGTCGTGGTGGTGCAGGGGCTATAATGGTGGAAGATTTAAATATGTTTATCGCACTTTGTGCTATTTCTATGCTTGCTGGAACTATGCTTTTAATGTGGCTTGGCGAACAAATCACACAAAGAGGTATAGGAAATGGTATTTCTTTAATCATTTTTGCAGGTATTGTTTCAGGTATTCCAAGAGCGATTTCAGGAACTGTAGGACAAATCAATTCAGGCGAGATGAATTTCTTAACCGCTTTTGCAATTTTTGCTTTGATTTTAATCACCATAGGGGTGATTATTTATATAGAACTTGGAGAAAGAAGAATTCCTATTTCTTATTCTCGTAAAGTTGTAATGCAAAATCAAAACAAACGCATTATGAATTATATTCCTATTAAACTCAATCTTAGTGGGGTTATTCCACCGATTTTTGCTAGTGCGATTTTGATGTTTCCAACAACAATTTTACAAACTAGTACAAATCCTTATCTACAAGCCATTAATGACTTTTTAAATCCAAATGGTTATTTGTTTCATGTTCTAACTTTCTTGTTTGTAATTTTCTTTGCTTATTTTTATGCTTCTATCGTATTTAACGCTAAAGACATAGCAGAAAATTTGAAAAAACAAGGCGGTTTTATCCCTGGAATTCGTCCAGGTGAAGGAACTTCAAGTTATCTTAACGAAGTGGCTTCTCGTTTAACTTTATCAGGTTCTATTTATTTAGGGCTTGTTGCAACCTTACCTTGGGTTTTGGTGAAATTTATGGGTGTACCTTTTCATTTTGGCGGTACTTCTGTACTTATTGTAGTTCAAGTAGCACTTGATACGATGAGAAAAATTGAAGCTCAAATTTATATGAGTAAATACCAAACTTTAAGTGCGGTAGGTTTGTAATAAATAAAATTAGCAAGATTTTTCTTGCTAATTTATTCTAGGTTTTTGCTTTAAAAATAAAAACACAATGCACACTATAAAAATTACTATTGACCATATTAAAAAAGCATCTACAAGACCCATTTGTCTAACGATAGGTTGAGAGATAATAGGACTTAAAAATTGTCCTAAAAATATACAACTTGCTAAAATTCCATAAGCCCTAGAGCGAGCATTTTCAGGACAGATTGAAAAAAGATAAGCCGTATTATTTACAAGCATAATACCTCCGCCCATTCCAAGCAAAGCTAAGGCGATTAAAACTGTGAAAAAGCTATCTACTAAAAAAAGCAGCAAAAAAGAACAAGATACGATAAAAAGAGTTAAAACATAGATAGTTTTAATACTTAAGAATTTTATAATATATCTATAGTTTAGAGAGAAAAAACCATAACATAGTGCAGATACAGACATCGAAATACCTATATACTTAGGATCCAATCCCAAATGTTCTTCTATATAGTAAGGAAGTTGAGTTGGCGAAATATAATAAACTACCATGATAAAAAAACCTATAAAATAGATAGGGAAAAATTGCCAATAATTTGTTTTTGTTTCTATTTTTGTATGATTATAGAATTTAAATTTTCTAGGTTCAAAAAGATAAATGATAGCCATTAAGGTAATTAAAATTCCAAGTCCATATACCAAAAAAGGATAACGCCAAGAATAACTTGAAACAAATCCCGCAATAGAAATAAAAACAGCACCCCCTACTGCACAAAAAAATCCTTGAAGACTTAAAGCATTTTCTCTGCGATTAAAGCCACCACGACTATAATAATCCCCAAGCAAAGCCGAAGCGCCTGTCATTATAAAAGCAGTTGCCATACCAAAAATAGCTCTTGAAGTCAGTATAGCATAAATATCATTTAAGAAAAAGCCACTTACTCCAGAAATAGTCCAAACCACCATAGCTGGAAGAATGAATTTTAATTTGCCAAATTTATCCATTAAAATACCAGCAAATGGAGATAAAATGACAACAAAAATAGCAGGGATGGTTAAAACTAAGCGAACAAGTATATCAAGATGAGCTAATGTGAAACTTGAAGCAAGAGTAGCGCCACTTTGGGTTAAAAGTTCTTCAAAATGTCTGTTGATAGCAGGCAGAGCAGATGAAATGACCACACTTCCTAGCATAGTCATAGCAGCCATAGAAAACACAGCTGCTTTAAATCCGGACTTTTCAGTAATTTGAATTATTTTTTTATCCATTTTTGTGTCATTTGGATGAAATTTATAAGTTTTGTCATTCATAATTTTTGCCTTTTTTGTTTTATTATACTCTAAAAATTATGGTTTGTATTTAAAATTACTTAAAATTATATTTTATTTATTTTGTTATGATAGTTTTGTTTTTAAAATATTTTAGCTTGATTAAAATATATTTTATAAGTAGAATTTTAAATATTTTTAGCTAAATTCAGCTTTTTATTTAACAAGGGTGCAAAATGAAGAAAAATTTAATCATAGTAGAATCTCCTGCAAAAGCTAAAACCATAGGAAATTTTTTGGGAAAAGATTATGAAGTTATCGCTTCTAAAGGACATATTAGAGATTTGCCTAAATCAAGCTTTGGGATTAAAATAGAAGATGATGAATTTATCCCTGAGTATAGAATCACAAGTGATCATAGCGCCTTAGTTAAAGAACTTAAAAGCAAAGCCAAAGATGCCAAAGAAGTCTATCTTGCAACGGATGAAGATAGAGAAGGAGAGGCTATAGCCTATCATATTGCAAAAGCTATAGGAAAAGATGAAAACACCTTGCCACGTATTGTTTTTCATGAAATCACTAAAAGCGCTATAGAAAATGCTTTAAAAAATCCAAGAAAATTAAACATGCACTCTGTAAATGCTCAGCAAACCAGACGTCTTTTAGATCGCATTGTAGGGTATAAGCTCAGCCCTTTATTAGGACAAAAAATTCAAAGAGGACTTAGTGCTGGGCGTGTTCAAAGTGCGGCTTTAAAGATCATAGTCGATCGTGAAAAAGAAATTCGTGCCTTTGTACCCCTAGAATACTTTAGTATTGATATGATTTTTCAAAAAGATTTAGATGCAGAACTAGTTGAGTTTGATAAAGCTAAGATAGAAAAACTTACCATTACCAACAAAGATCGTGCTAAACTTATACTAGAAGCTTGTAAAAATGAAGTTTATAGTATAAGTGACATTGAAAGCAAAGAAAGAAAAATCGCTCCGCCGCCTCCTTTTATGACTTCAACTTTACAACAAAATGCCAGCAATCGCCTTGGTTTTAACCCTAAAAAAACCATGATGATAGCTCAAAAGCTCTATGAAGGAGTAAATACCCATGAAGGCGTGATGGGGGTTATTACTTATATGAGAACCGATAGTTTAAATTTAGCCAAAGAAGCAGTAGAAAATGCAAGAAAATTCATACAAGCAAATTTTGGCAAAGACTATCTTCCAAGCAAAGCAAATGTATATACTACAAAGACTAAAGGCGCTCAAGAAGCTCATGAAGCTATACGCCCTACAAATTTAAGTTTTACTCCAGAAATTTCGGCTAAATTTTTAGACAAAGATGAGTTAAAACTTTACACACTTATTTACAATCGTTTTTTAGCCTGTCAGATGAGTCCTGCTATCTCTCAAACTCAAAATGTATTTGTAAAAAATGATAGAGCAGTTTTTAAAATAAGCGGTAGAAAAATCCTTTTTGATGGATATTATAAAGTTTATGGTGATATGGATAAGGATAAAATTTTGCCAAATTTTAAAATAGGCCAAAATTTAAAAGTGCAAAATTTAGAAATGAACTCACATTTTACCGAACCACCTTCAAGGTATTCAGAAGCAGGACTTGTAAAAAAACTTGAAAGTTTAGGCATAGGTCGCCCTTCTACTTATGCACCAACCATTTCTATACTTACAAGCCGTGATTATGTAACAATAGATAAAAAACAACTCATTCCTAGCGATGTTGCTTTTAATGTAACCGAAGTGCTTGAGAAAAATTTTAGCGATATAGTAGATAGTAAATTTACTTCAAACCTTGAAAATACCCTAGATGAAATCGCAGAAGATAAGGCAGATTGGCAAGAAACTTTAAAAGAATTTTACTATCCTTTTATGAGAAAAATCGAAGAAGGAAAAACAAAAATAGCTAGTCAAAAAACTGTCACAAAACTAGGCGAAAGTTGTCCTGATTGTGGCGGAGAGCTTGCTATTAGAAAAGGGCGTTTTGGAGAATTTGTAGCGTGTTTAAATTTCCCAAAATGCAAGTATTCAAGAAATTTAAAAAGTGAAAGCAAAAACGAAAGCGAAAATACAGCCGCAAAAGCTAAAGCTAATGGTACAGGCATTACTTGTCCAAGTTGTCAAAAAGGTGAAATCGTAGAACGCTTTTCAAAACGTGGTAAATTTTATGGCTGTAGTGCTTATCCAAAATGCAATTTTATAAGCAAATACAAACCAAGTGAAGAAAAATGCGAAGAGTGTGGCGAAACTTTAGTGATAAAAGAGCTTAAAAAAGGTACATTCTTAGAATGTTTAAAGTGTAAAATCAAAAAAGAAATGAAGGATTAGAATGCAAATCATGCTTTGTGCTATTTCAAATATAGCGAGTGGAAATTGTTCAGAAGACTGTAAATACTGCACCCAAAGCGCTCATGTAAAAACAGATATTCAAAAATATCGTCGTAAAGAACTTTCACAAATCGTTTTAGAAGCAAAAATGGCAAAGAAAAATGAAGCCTTGGGTTTTTGTTTGGTTACGGCAGGACTTGGGCTTGATGATGAAAAGCTTGAGTATGTTTGCGAAGCTGCCAAGGCTGTGCAAAAAGAAGTGCCTAATTTGCTTTTAATTGCCTGTAATGGTATGGCAAGCGTGGAACAACTCAAAGAACTTAAAAAAGCAGGAATTTTTTCTTATAATCACAATCTTGAAAGTTCTAAGGAATTTTTTCCACAAATTTGCACCACTCATACTTGGGAAAGTAGATTTCAAACCAATTTAAATGCTAAAGAAGCAGGACTTATGCTTTGTTGTGGTGGAATTTATGGTATGGGTGAGAGTGAAGAAGATAGACTAAGTTTTAGAAAATCTTTGCAAGAATTACAGCCTTTTTCAACGCCTATTAATTTTTTTATAGCAAATGAAAATTTAAAACTACAAGTTCCAAGACTTAATGCTGATGAAGCCTTAAAAATTGTTCGTGATACCAAAGAGGCTTTACCGCAAAGCGTGGTAATGGTAGCAGGTGGGCGTGAAGTGGTGTTGCGAGAAAGGCAGTATGAAATTTTTCAAGCAGGTGCTGGGGCTATTGTTATAGGGGATTATTTAACCACTAAAGGTGAAGAACCAAGTCAAGATATAATAAAATTAAAAGAAATGGGATTTACTTTTGCATCAGAGTGTCATTGATCCACAAGGTTTAATTGATCTAAAAATTCTTATTGTTATAGCTTTATGCTTACTTTTTTCTCCGCATATTGCAAAAATTTTACGCTTGCCTCTTTCAGCTACTGAAATTATTTTAGGGGCAATAATAGCATATTTTGGTTTCATAGGAAAAAGTGAAAATTTTGCACTTTTAGCAAATGTAGGTTTTTATTATCTAATGTTTATAGCAGGTATGGAAGTAAATTTAAGAGCCTTTTTTAATATGGATAAAGAAGTCGCCAAAAAAAGTTTTTTTTATATTTTTTTACTTTACGCTTTATCTTCTCTTATAGTATGGATTTTTGGACTTTCTTTAGTATTTGTTATCATTATACCTGTGATGAGTGTAGGGCTTTTATCTTTGCTTTTTAAGGATTTTGGAAAAG
>CBJMI02800__coassemble_439_pt1 | contig 80925 bp, 77 predicted proteins | sample CBJMI02800__metabat2_low_PE_005 | metagenome-assembled genome bin CBJMI02800 | reverse complement strand
AAACAAAATAAAGAACGATCCTAATTTAAAAGAATAAGCGATGCATCTATAAAAGTCCTATAGTCGATACTTGGTGGCAAACAGAAACAGGTGGGCATATGATCACGCCTTTACCAGGCGCCACTCCTTTAAAACCAGGTTGTGCCACCTTGCCTTTGCCAGGGATTTTTGCAGAAGTTATTGATGAAGAAGGCAATAAAAAAGATGAAGGTGAAGATGGGTTGCTTTGTATAACTAAACCTTGGCCTTCGATGATTCGTGGAATTTGGGGCAATGATGAACGCTATATAGAAAGTTATTTTTCTCAAGCTAAAAAAGATGGAAAAGCTGTATATTTTAGTGGCGATGGTGCTTTTTATGATAAAAATGGTTATATTACCATCACAGGAAGAACAGATGATGTGGTTAATGTTGCAGGACATCGTATAGGAACGGCTGAAATTGAAAGCGCTATTGCTAAACATCCAAGTGTAGCAGAATCAGCTGTAGTGAGTATTTTGGATACGATTAAGGGCGAGTCATTGTTTGCTTTTGTGGTTTTAAGTCCTGCATCCAGTTGTGATCTTGGCGGAGCTATAGAAACTTTAAAAGAACTTAATGACATTTTAAGAGTAGAAATAGGACCTATAGCTAAAATAGAAAAAATTCTTTATACTCCAGGTTTGCCAAAAACTAGAAGTGGTAAAATAATGAGAAGAATTTTAAGAACTATAGCAAGAGGCGAAGAAATCAAACAGGATATTTCAACACTTGAAGATTCTAAAGTAGTAGAAACCATTGTTAAATTAGCTAAGGCAGAGTTTGAATAACAAGGCAAAAAGAACTTTGCCTTGTTGCATGAAAATTCATAAAAATAAGCTATAATGATAAAAAAATAAAAGGAAATTTTTATGCTTCAAACTTGTATTTTCCCTGCGGCAGGTTATGGGACGAGATTTTTACCTGCAACAAAAACTTTACCTAAAGAGATGTTACCTATCTTAACCAAGCCTTTGATCCATTATGGAGTTGATGAAGCTTTAGAAGCAGGAATGGAAAATATGGGATTTGTCACAGGGCGTGGAAAAAGAGCTTTGGAGGATTATTTTGATATTTCTTATGAACTTGAACATCAAATTTCAGGTACAAAAAAAGAATACTTACTTGATGAAATTCGCTCTTTGATCAATCGTTGTACCTTTACTTTTACAAGACAAAATCAAATGAAAGGCTTAGGTGATGCGGTTTTAAAAGGTAGACCTTTGGTTGGCGATGAAGCTTTTGGCGTAATTTTGGCTGATGATTTGTGTGTTAATGAAGAAGGCTTAAATGTTATGGCTCAAATGGTAAAAATTTATGAAAAATATCGCTGCACCATCATAGCTGTGATGGAAGTACCAAAAGAGCAAGTTTCAAACTATGGAGTAATTTCTGGAAATTTTGTAGAAGAAAATCTTATCATGGTTAATTCTATGATAGAAAAACCAAGTCCTGATGAAGCTCCAAGTAATCTTGCTATCATAGGAAGATATATTTTAACTCCTGATATTTTTGGAATTTTAGAAAATACTAAAGCGGGAAAAAATGGTGAAGTCCAACTTACCGACGCGCTTTTAACTCAAGCAACCAATGGTATGGTTTTAGCTTATAAATTTCAAGGAAAACGCTTTGATTGTGGAAGTGTAGAAGGCTTTGTAGAAGCGACAAATTATTTTTACGAGAAAAGTAAATGTTAAACAATACACTTTTTTTTAAGCAAAGTGAAATTCACACTATAAGTTCTTATGCAAATCGTATTAATGATGAGGTAAAAAGTGGAGATATAGGGTATTATCATCTTATTGATACAAGTTTGAATTTAATCGATGAGAGTTTGGCTTTTATCAAAGACAAAGAACACATAAAAAATATCGTTTTAGTGGGAATGGGTGGTTCAAGTTGTGGTGTAAAAGCCTTGCGTGATATGCTTTTTAATGAAAAAAGCAACCAAAGAGAACTTTTTATACTCGATAACACAAGTTCACATTCTTTTAATAAGACTTTAGAAAAAATCAAGCTTGAGGAAAGTTTGTTTTTAATCATCAGCAAAACAGGTAGTACTATAGAAGTTGTATCGCTTTTTAAACTTCTTATTGAACATTTTAAACTTGATATGCAAGAATTAAAAAAATACTTTGTTTTTATTACCGATAAGGATTCAAAACTTCATCAAGAAGGTGAAAATTTAGGTATTAAATGCTTTTTTATCCCTGCAAATGTAGGAGGTCGTTTTAGCATACTTTCAGCCGTAGGTATAGTTCCGCTTTGTTTTTGTGGCTATAATGCCAAAGCTCTTTTAGAAGGAGCTAAAGCTTGTTTTGAAGATTTTTTTACTCATAAAAAAGATGAAATTTTACAAAAAGCCTATCATTATTGCACACACAAAAATGCCAATATCAATGTACTTTTTTCATATAGTGATGCTTTTAAAGGCTTTAATGAATGGTATATCCAGCTTATTGCTGAAAGTTTAGGTAAAAAGCAAGGCTATAAACGTATAGGTTTAACTCCTATTGCACTCATTGGAGCAAGAGATCAGCATAGTTTTTTACAACTCATTATGGATGGACCTAAAAATAAAACTGTAACTTTTTTAAAAATCAAAGACGCTCAAAAAGCACCTATTATTCCTGATATTCATTTTAAATTTTTAGATTCTTTAAGTAATAAAGTCAATCTTCACGAACTTTTAAACGCTCAATGTAATGCAACTATGCATGCTTTAATCGCTGAAAATTTGAGTGTTGATGTGATAGAACTTGAAAAACTTGATGCTTGGCATGCGGGATATTTGATGTATTATTATGAACTTTTTACTTCAACTTGCGGTGTTATGCTAGGGATTAACACCTATGATCAACCTGGTGTGGAAGTTGGAAAGTTGATCTTAAAAAATATATTACATTCTTAATCAAAATTCATTAAAAAAGAGTATAATAATTTTTAAGTTAAAATTATAATAAAAATTTTTAATTAATAATAATTATTATTTAAGAATTTTATGTTATAATTTTAAAAATTAAAAAAAGGAGTTAATCATGTCAGTTACAAAACAATTATTACAAATGCAAGCAGATGCTCATCATCTATGGGTTAAATTTCATAATTATCACTGGAATGTAAAAGGTTTGCAATTTTTTTCTATACACGAGTACACAGAAAAAGCTTATGAAGAAATGGCAGAACTTTTTGATAGTTGTGCTGAAAGAGTTTTACAACTTGGCGAAAAAGCTATCACTTGCCAAAAAGTTTTAATGGAAAATGCAAAAAGTCCAAAAGTTGCAAAAGATTGCTTTACTCCGCTTGAAGTCATAGAACTGATCAAACAAGATTATGAATATCTTTTAGCAGAATTTAAAAAACTCAATGAAGCAGCAGAAAAAGAAAGTGATACCACAACAGCTGCTTTTGCGCAAGAAAATATCGCAAAATATGAAAAAAGTCTTTGGATGATAGGCGCTACTTTACAAGGTGCTTGCAAAATGTAATTTAAGGGGCTTTATGCCCCAATTATACAAACTAGGTTATAATATCCTTTTTTAAAGGATAAAATTGAAAGTACTTAATTTTTTTTATGAAAACCACCCTAAATTTGAAGTAAGTTATGAAAGAAAAAATCAAATTTCAAAACCAAATATTATCATAAAAGGCCCACGATTTTGTGGTAAAAAAACACTTATTTTTAATTTTTTATCTCAATTTAAAGCAAGTGAAATTTTGTTTTTAGATTTATATGATACACGCTTTGAAAAACAAAGTTTAGAAAGACTTGCTGATTTTTTGAATGAAAATTTACAAATTAAAATTCTTTGCCTTTATAATTTGGATTTTATCCCTAATTTAGAAAAAATTAAAATTCCCATCATCTTAAGTACAAATATAAAAGATTTAAATATAAATGGGTTTGAAGAACTTGAACTTGATTATTTTGATTTTGAAGAATTTATTAGTGTAAGTAAGAAAAATTTACCTATAAATAATTTAGTAGGTCTTTTTTTGCAAAGTGGACGCAGTAAATTTGGAGAAAAAAACATACTTCTAAGACAAAGCTTTACTCTTTTAGAATTAGAAATTTTAAAGTATTTAGCTTTAAATTTGGGTCAGCAAATCAGTATTTCTAAGATATTTATAGAACTTAAAAAAATATTAAAAACTTCAAAAGATAGTGTTTATCAAGCTATAAAAAAATTAGAAAATACTTATGTGATCTATACTTTAAAACATGATGAAAAAAAACTTCAAAAGATTTATTTTAAAGATTTTGGCCTAAGAAATAATCTTTGTATTTCAAAGGATTTTTCGCATTTATTTGAAAATTTAGTTTTAAGCGAGTTGTTTAAATTTAAAGAAGATTTTTTTTATAACAAATACTTTAACTTTTATAGCCAAATATCTAAAATTGCTTATATTTCAAGTCCAACTTTAGATATTGATTTGATTAAATTACGTGCTAAGAAAATTTTACCAAAGGCTTTAGAACTTGGAATTTTTCATGTGATTTTTATCACTCTTTCAAGCGAGGATAGTTTTTTTGAGCAAGGGGTTAAATTTGAAGTCATATCTTTTGATAAATTTTCACTTGGATTTTAGGTGTTGTTTGAGTTTGTATCGTATTTTTCAAGGTTGTATCGTTTGATGATTTTTGTAATAAGATTGATATAATATCCCTTGCGTTCAGAATAAGAATCTAAAGTTTTAATAGCCTCTAGTCCTGTTATCTCTTTGCCTTCGCTTGCAAATTTAGCTCTTGCATCGCGAAACTTTTCATAAGCAAAATGACGATTTAAATTTAAAACATAAGAGTAAACACTATCTTGCAGACTATCAAAAATCTTAATTTTATGTTTTTTATCTGGATGTCTTAAATCAGGAATTAAACCTTTCTCACCCCAAGTCCATTCTCCAAAAAGATTATTTGCTTCTCTTGCGAAGCGACTTGTACCTGTAGCACTTTCAACTAAAGCTTGGGCTATACCCATGGATTTTGGAATTTTTTGAATACGTTTTTTATATTCTGCAAAATCATAAAGATTTTCAATGCGATATTTGTTTTTTATCGTGATAAGTTTTTCAAGATTTGTTTGATTTGAAGTCCTAAAGCCTGTTTTGTAAGCATCTTTAAAAAAGGCTTCGATAAAAGCTCTTTCTTGTTCAATTTTTTTAAAGCTTTGATCAAACATTTCATTCATTTTTATAAAAAAAATTTGTCTTTTTTGATCTATATCAAGTTTGTAATATTCCTCTCCAAAGCCATTTTTTAGATCATCAGCAAAAAGTGGGATTAGAAAAAGACTAAGAAAAATTATAATTGGCTTCAAAACAATACTTTACCTTTCCTTCAAAAAACAATTCTTCATTTTTATATGTAAACCCAACCTTTTCACCACTTTTAGGAGTTATTTTAACTTTATTTTGTACTTTTTTATTTAAAAATGCCAGATAAAAACAAGCCCCCATTCCTGTGCCACAAGCTAAGGTTTCATCTTCAACTCCGCGTTCATAGGTACGAACTTTTAAATGATTTTCATCTAAAATTTTTACAAAATTAACATTGGCATTATATTTTTGTCTCATTTTTTGACAAAGTATTGTATCAAATTCATCTAAATTTTGACAAAAATGCACTAGATGTGGAACTCCAGTGTCGCAAAGTTGCCAAGTTTTTCCTAATTCTTCAAAAGTATTTTGCACGCTTTTTATTTTGCCTAAAGATACTTCAACTTTATCTTGATTTACCTTTGCTTTTATTATTCCTGCACCGGTTAAAAAACTCATGTTAGGATTTATTTTGTTAATATGATGTGCAAAATGTGCCGCAGCCCTTGAGCCATTGCCACACATAGCAGCCCTTGAGCCATCGTTATTATAAAATTCCCATTCAAAGTCGTATTTTTCATGAGGCAATATCACGATAAAGCCATCCCCACCTATGCCCTCATAACGATTGCAAAGTTCTTTAGCTAAAGCACTTCTATCTTCTTTTCTATCAGCATTTGTTATGACAAAATCATTCCCACTTGCACAATATTTATAAAATTTCACATTTTTCCTTTAGAAATTTCTTGTATTACTTTAACACATTCTTGCCTAAAATCGACATAAGAATTAGTATTTTTAATGATAAAATCTGCTTTTTTAAGTTTTTCTTCAATATCTATTTGAGAATCAAGTCTTGTTTTTGCAGCTTCTAAGCTGAGCTTATCTCTTTGCATGATTCTTTTAAGGCTTAATTCTTTAGGTGTGTAAATTACAATGACTTTGCCTAAATTTTCATAAGCACCGCTTTCAAAAAAAAGAGGAATTTCTACAAAAAAAGCTTTATTTTCTTTATCTAGAATTTGCATTTGTTCTAAAATTTTAGCTCGAATTTTAGGATGAGTGAAATTTTCTAAGGTTTTTTTAGCTTCTTTGTTGTTAAAAACAATTTCTCCAAGGATTTTTCTATCGATTTTCTTTTCTTTTGTGAGTAAATTTTTTAAGTTAAAGGGAGAAAAAATCTTTTCAAGTTCTAAAGCATTTTCATCTAAAATTTTATGAGCAATTTTATCTGCGCTAATGCTTTTAAAGCCTAAAGAATTCGCTATTTCTATAAAAGTGCTTTTACCACAAGCAATTGAAGCGGTTACAAAAAAAGCATTTTTCATCTTATGCCTTATTAAAACTTTTTTCGTTAAAATACCTTTTTAGTTCTTAAAGGAAAATAAATGAAAATTTCATATGAAGATGCAGGCGTAAGTATAGATAATGGAAATGCCTTTGTAGAGGCTATAAAACCTTTGGTTAAAGAAACTTTTAATGATAATGTTGTAGGCGGAATTGGTTCTTTTGCTGGTGCTTTTAGAATGCCAAGTGGTTTTAAAAAGCCTGTGATTTTAGGTGCAACAGATGGTGTTGGTACCAAGCTTCGCTTGGCAATTGATGCTAAAAAATATGATACTATAGGGCAAGATTTAGTAGCAATGTGTGTGAATGATTTGATTTGTAATTTTGCTACGCCTTTGTTTTTCCTAGATTATTATGCTACAGCCAAGCTCGAAGTAGAAGTAGCAAAGGCTGTTGTATCAGGCATTGCCAAGGGATGTAAGATGGCAAATTGTGCATTAATCGGCGGAGAAACTGCTGAAATGCCTGGAATGTATGCAAAAGATGATTTTGATCTTGCGGGTTTTGCAGTGGGTATGGCTGAAGAAGATGAGATCGATAGAAGTAAATTTGTTAAAAATGGTGATATTTTATTGGCACTTCCTAGTTCAGGACTTCATTCAAATGGTTATTCTTTAGCTAGAAAAGTACTTTTTGAAAGTTTAAAATTAAAATTTGATGACAAGATAGGGGATAAAAATTTAATTGATATTTTATTAGAGCCTACAAGGATTTATGTGCGTGATTTTCTTACATTAAAGCCTTATATTAGTGCTCTAGCTCATATTACAGGGGGTGGTTTAGTAGAAAATTTACCACGCGTTTTGCCTCGTGGTATGGGTGCAACTATACGCAAACATCATCTTAAAACTCCTGAAATTTTTTATACTATAGGACAGGCTGTAGAAGAAAGCGAAATGTATAGAAGCTTTAACATGGGAGTGGGTTTAGTAATGGTTGTAGATCCTTCTAATGTAAGTAAGGTTTTAGAAAATTCAGATGCCTTTATTATCGGCGAAATTTGCATTAATGAAGGTATTGTTTTAGAGTGAAAACAAATTATTATGATTATTTATGTGCTAAAATGTATGTAATTTTGCCCATAAAAGCCCATAAAGACAAACTAAAATTTTATCTTTCTTATGTAAATAAGAAAGATAAAATTTTTAGAGTTAATGTGTGGAAGTGGGCGGTTTTGATAAAAATTGCCAAAGATGATAAAACGAAATATTTTTGTTCGAATGTATTAAATAAAGGGTAAAATGCACAATTTAAATGAAGCTTTGTTTCAAAAAAAGATAAAAGAAATTCGCTTAAAAGCAATAGCGAGTATTATTTGTGGGTTTTTAGGTATCATTCCTTATCTTGGAGTTTTATTTGTTCTTGCGAGTTGGATTTTATTTTTTATTGTGCTTTATGATTTAAAAATCTATGGTGGTGCTAAAAATTTGTTTAAGAATTTCCTTATTAGTGTAGGGATTGGATTTTTTGGTATTCTTGTTAATACAAGTATTTTATTTGCAATGCTAAAGCCTAGAACTGGCATTTTTGGTGGGCTTTATTTTAATCAAGATAATATTTTTATGGCTATTGCTATATTTTTAGTATTGCATTTTGCTATTTTGGCTTTAATTTTTCCTTTTTTGAAAGCTTTTTACTATGAAATTGCTAGAACAACAAAGCAAAAGTATTTCACTTATGCTTTTAATACCTTTTATTTAGGGCTTCTTACTTTGATTATCGGCATAGGCTTGGTGTTTTTGCTAGCAAGTTTGGTTTTTTGGATTTTAGCGTGGGTCAAATTTAAAGAATTTGATGAGCAAGAACTTTCAAATTTAGAAGAAAGATTGGCAAAAGCACAAAAAAAGGTTTTTGATTTTGATTTAAAATGGATTAAAATCACAATGGCTTCATTTATAATTTTAAACTTGCTCGTTTTAACATTTTCGTTTATATTAGAAGTTATTAGCTTTGAAGATTTTAGGTTTTACTACACAAAAAAAACTTTATTTTACACAGCCATAATCCTAGCTTTGCTTAGTGTGTTTTTGTTTTGTAAAAAGATAAAAAATTACAAACTTTTTATTTATTTTTTCATATGGCAAGGTTTAAGTGTTTTTGGTAGTCATCTTCTTTTTATTCCTGATTTTATGGTAGATCAACCACCAGAAATTGTATATGGAAGTTTAAACATAATATTAAGTCTATGCTATATTATTTTTGCTTTTTTATTTTTTAAAATTTTGATTCAAATTACAAAGGAAAAACTTTTTTATCTTATTTTTGCATTTTATGTTTGCATAAAAATTTTGATAATATTAATTTTCTTTATTTTTATGATGGTTGATAACTATTATATATTTACAAAAAGTCCTATAAAGATGCTCATAGATAATTATAAATTACTTTTTCAAGTTGTTTATTTCGTTTCATTTTTAATTGTTTGGCTTATGCTTAAAGGACAAAAAAATGTAAAAATATGTTAGAATGATGAAAAAATACTATTTTACGTAGATGTTTATTAGGATATATTCGTATGTCTTAAAGCTCTTTATGGGGTGTTAAGTAATTATAATATTTAAAAATTAAAAAATATATAGTTTATCCACATTTTATAGTTTAACTTCTAAAAATTTGATCATCTCTTTTTTCATTTTTTAGAGCTAGAAAACATATGAGTGAAATTGCTTTAAAGTTAGTTAGAGCAGTTGATACTAAATATTTTGATAAGAAATTTAAATAGATTGATTTTACTTAAATTAAAGACTTTTTGCCTCGTGATACAAAATTAAGTGATGAATTTTTAGTTAAATTGATATTAAATATGAAAAAATTATAAATATTAATACTTTTTCAAATTAATAGTAAATATAGAGGGTTTGATTTTTTCACAAAAGATTTGGATAGAACTTGCAAAAAACTTTCTTCAATATTTATACTTTTAAATTTTGATGCAAATCCTATTCAATATAGCATTGGCAAAATAAACTAAAAAGCTTAAAATAGCTATACTCAAAAGAATTTCAAACCATGCAAAATTTCCTGTTCCAAGATTTGAAACCGCGTTAGCAAGGATATTAACTCCACCAAGTGCTTTAATGCCTTTAGCACATACTCCAGCGGCGATGATTATGCTTACGACTGAGATAAAAATTTCAGTCATAGCCTTTTAAAATCACCATCATATCTTCGCCTAATTTTCTAGCATTTCTGTGTCTTGCAAATTCAACAAGAAAAACTAAAGAAATTCTTACAAAATTTGCTATCACAACATCGAGCTTGATAGTAAAAAAATACGCTATAAATAAAAATATAACAGGTAACCAAGGAAAGAGTGTGTAAAAAGTAGGGCATTTAGGATCAATGATTTGCGGAATTTCAACTTCATCATTTAAAACACCTTTTTCTTTATCTCTTTTATCAATCCAAGCAAAATAAAAAGGAATCAAGATGGCAATAATTACAACATAGGTAATCACACTATAAATTTGGTAATTTAAAAAAAGCCCTACGACATTATCACTTTGTCCTACCATATCTGCCATATTGATTGAATTTCCATCTTTTGGATCATAATCAAGTGCAATTAAAGAAAGCGCACATACAGTTGTAATAGGACGGATTTTAAGTGAGATTAAAACAGGATACATACATGCTAACAAAAGCAAAAGCAATTCAGCATAGCTAGAAATGACGATTTTTAAAGCCATTCCAACAACAAAAGTTCCACTTAAAATTAAGTATTTATTTTTTGATTTTTCCTGAGGGTTTATTTGCTAAAAAAGCAAGTTTTGCCGAAGCATTGATATGTTTCATGTAAGCAGTAAAGCCTGCCACACTCATGATAATAAGCCCTGCTCCAGAAAGCTGACTTTTAAAAGTTGCTGTGATAAAAGATAACTATCAAGTAAAACATTTAAAAGCTTGTATGTTCTCTACTTGGAGCTTTTGGTATAGGTGTTCCTGTGATATAAAAAGCAAAAATAAGCAAGATAATACCTGAAAGAAAAAATACAAAAATGGGATTGTATTTTTTGAGTATATCATAAAAATTAGCATAGGGTCTCTTGAATTTACAATAAATTGGATTTTATCTAAATTTTTAAATAAAAAATATTTTTTATTTAAAAATTACTTGTTTTTTGTATTATAAAATTAACATATATAGTTTGGTTACTGAAAAGTTTATGTTTGTTTAAAAAAATGATTTTTGTATTATAATTATACACAAATCATAAATATTAAAAAGGATCTAGTGTGGCAAGAATTTTGGCATTTGATATAGGAATAAGCTCTATTGGCTGGGCATTTAGTGAAAATGATGAGTTAAAAGATTGTGGAGTTAGGATTTTTACAAAGGCTGAAAATCCCAAAACAGGAGAATCCTTAGCCTTGCCAAGACGCCTTGCAAGAAGTGCTAGAAAACGCCTTGCTAGACGCAAAGCAAGGCTAAATCACTTAAAACATTTAATCGCAAATGAATTTAAGTTAAATTACGAAGATTATCAAAGCTTTGATGAAAGTTTAGCCAAGGCTTATAAAGGATCTTTAATTAGCCCTTATGAGTTAAGATTTAGAGCTTTAAACGAGCTTTTAAGTAAGCAAGATTTTGCAAGAGTGATTTTACATATTGCAAAAAGGCGTGGCTATGATGATATTAAAAATAGTGATGATAAAGAAAAAGGTGCGATTTTAAAAGCTATCAAGCAAAATGAAGAAAAACTAGCAAATTATCAAAGTGTGGGCGAGTATCTTTATAAAGAGTATTTTCAAAAATTCAAAGAAAATTCCAAAGAATTTACAAATGTTAGAAATAAAAAAGAAAGTTATGAACGCTGCATAGCGCAAAGTTTTTTAAAAGATGAATTAAAGCTTATTTTTAAAAAACAAAGAGAATTTGGCTTTTCTTTTTCAAAAAAATTTGAAGAAGAGGTGCTTAGTGTAGCATTTTATAAAAGGGCTTTAAAAGATTTTTCTCATTTGGTGGGAAATTGTAGTTTTTTTACCGATGAAAAAAGAGCGCCAAAAAATTCGCCCTTAGCTTTTATGTTTGTAGCACTTACAAGAATTATCAATCTTTTAAACAATCTTAAAAATACTGAAGGAATTTTATATACAAAAGATGATTTAAACGCCCTTTTGAATGAAGTTTTAAAAAACGGCACTCTAACTTATAAACAAACAAAAAAGCTTTTGGGCTTAAGCGATGATTATGAATTTAAAGGGGAAAAAGGAACTTATTTTATTGAGTTTAAAAAATATAAAGAATTTATAAAAGCCCTAGGTGATCATAGTTTAAGCCAAGATGATTTAAATGAAATAGCAAAAGATATTACCCTTATAAAAGATGAGATTAAGCTTAAAAAGGCTTTAGCAAAATATGATTTAAATCAAAATCAAATTGATAGTTTAAGCAAATTGGAATTTAAAGACCATTTAAATATAAGTTTTAAAGCCTTAAAACTTATCACTCCTTTAATGCTTGAAGGTAAAAAATACGATGAAGCTTGTAATGAGCTTAATTTAAAAGTAGCAATCAATGAAGATAAAAAAGATTTTTTACCCGCATTTAATGAAACTTATTATAAAGATGAGGTAACTAATCCTGTGGTTTTAAGGGCGATTAAAGAATACAGAAAGGTCTTAAATGCTTTACTTAAAAAATACGGCAAAGTGCATAAAATAAACATTGAATTAGCAAGAGAAGTAGGTAAAAATTATAGCCAAAGAGCTAAAATAGAAAAAGAGCAAAATGAAAACTACAAGGCCAAAAAAGACGCCGAACTTGAATGTGAAAAACTAGGCTTAAAAATAAATAGTAAAAATATTTTAAAATTAAGATTATTTAAAGAACAAAAAGAATTTTGTGTTTATAGTGGGGAAAAGATTAAAATTAGTGATTTGCAAGATGAAAAAATGCTTGAAATTGACCATATTTACCCTTATTCTAGAAGTTTTGATGATTCTTATATGAATAAGGTTTTAGTTTTTACCAAGCAAAATCAAGAAAAGCTTAATAAAACCCCATTTGAAGCCTTTGGCAATGATAGTACAAAATGGCAGAAAATTGAAGTTTTAGCAAAAAACCTACCTACTAAAAAGCAAAAAAGAATTTTAGATAAAAATTACAAAGACAAAGAGCAAAAAGACTTTAAAGATAGAAATCTAAACGATACTCGCTACATCGCAAGGCTTGTTTTAAACTATACTAAAGATTATTTAGATTTTTTACCTTTAAGTGATGATGAAAATACAAAGCTAAACGACACACAAAAAGGCTCAAAAGTGTATGTAGAAGCAAAAAGCGGTATGCTAACATCGGCTTTAAGACACACTTGGGGCTTTAGCACTAAGGATAGAAATAACCATCTTCATCACGCCATCGATGCAGTAATTATTGCTTATGCAAACAACTCTATTGTAAAGGCTTTTTCAGATTTTAAAAAAGAGCAAGAAAGCAACAGTGCAGAACTTTATGCAAAAAAAATTAGTGAATTAGATTATAAAAACAAAAGGAAGTTTTTTGAGCCTTTTAGTGGTTTTAGGCAAAAGGTTTTAGATAAAATTGATGAAATTTTTGTCTCAAAACCTGAGAGAAAAAAGCCAAGTGGAGCTTTACATGAAGAAACATTTAGAAAAGAAGAAGAATTCTATCAATCATACGGCGGAAAAGAAGGAGTTTTAAAAGCCCTAGAGCTTGGTAAAATCCGCAAAGTAAATGGTAAAATAGTTAAAAATGGCGATATGTTTAGAGTGGATATTTTTAAACACAAAAAGACAAATAAATTTTATGCTGTGCCAATTTATACTATGGATTTTGCTTTAAAAGTATTACCAAATAAAGCTGTAGCACGAAGTAAAAAAGGTGAGATAAAAGACTGGATTTTAATGGATGAAAATTATGAGTTTTGCTTTTCTTTATACAAAGATAGTTTGATTTTAATTCAAACTAAAGATATGCAAGAGCCAGAATTTGTTTATTATAATGCTTTTACAAGCTCTACTGTTAGTTTGATTGTTTCAAAACACGATAATAAATTTGAAACGCTAAGCAAAAATCAAAAAATATTGTTTAAAAATGCAAATGAAAAAGAAGTAATCGCAAAAAGCATAGGAATTCAAAATCTAAAAGTATTTGAAAAATACATAGTTTCAGCACTTGGGGAAGTTACAAAGGCTGAGTTTAGACAAAGAGAAGATTTTAAAAAATGAGTTACGATGAAGCTTTTAAAACACTGCTTATTAGCTCTAATGCCAAGCTAAATTTAGAGCTAAATCATCTTGTGATTAAGCAAGATGAAAATATAGCCAAATTGTTTTTAAAAGATATAAATATCATCGTTTTAGAAAGCTTACAAATAAGCATTAGTTCCGCACTTTTTAACGCTTTTGCAAGGCATAAAATCATCTTGCTAACCTGCGATGAAACTCATAGTATAAATGGTGTTTTTACTCCTTTTTTAGGGCATTTTCAAAGTGCAAAAATCGCAAAAGAGCAAATGAATGTAAGTGCTCAAAAAAAGGCTATTTTATGGCAAAAAATCATTAAAAATAAAATCCTAAATCAAGCCTTTATCTTAAAAAAATACAATAAAATAGAGCAAAGCAATGAGCTTATAAATTTGGCTAAAAAAGTAAGCTTAAATGATAGTAAAAATATTGAAGCTGTTGCGGCGGCGCTTTATTTTAAGGCTCTGTTAGACAATAATGTTGATATGTGCATATAATTTACAAATAGTGTTATAATATAGATAATAGCACTATTGGAGGTAATATTTATGGCAACTATTTCAAATATAAAGTCAGATATAACATCACTTAGCGAATATCAATTAAGAGAATTATTTAACTATATAGGCGAAATGCTAACCCTTGGTTCATCTAATGGAAGTCTTAATAAAGAGTTTAGAGAATCAAGATTTAGTAAAGGTCAATGTTGTCCTCATTGTGAATCTACTTCTGTAGTAAAGAACGGTAAACTAAAAGGTAAGCAACGTTATTTATGTCACTCATGCAAAAAGTCCTTTAACGATTTAACTAAATCTGCATTATCTTGCACTAAGTTACCTTTACAAACATGGATTGAGTATGTTAAAGGCATGATTATAGGATTTTCTATAAGAAAGAATGCTGAGAATGTAGGTGTCTGTGTTAAAACATCATTTTATATGAGGCATAAAGTTCTTGATTGTATAAGAGCATTTATGGGTGTTGGGGATGTAGATGGCATAGTAGAAATGGACGAAACGTTCGTTGCCGAATCTTTTAAGGGAAATCATAAAAAGAGTGGGTTTAAAATGCCGAGACCTGCTCGAAAAAGAGGTAAACAAATTAAGAAACGTGGTATAAGCAATGAACAGATTTGTATAGCAACAGCAATAGATAGGAATGGAAATATAATATTAGAACCCTTATGCAAAGGAAGGGTTACTTATAATGCACTTGAAAGGCTTTATGAAGGGCGTATAGATTCTACCTCAATAATCTGTACAGATAGTCATAAATCATATATACAATTTGCTAAAGACCTTCAATTAGACCATAAGAGGATAGCAAGAGGGCATTATAAAAATGATATATACCACATAAATCATGTTAATTCATTACATAGCAATCTCAAGATTTGGATGTATAGATTTAAAGGGGTGTCTACTAAGTTCTTAAACAACTATATGAGCTGGTATAAATGGCTACAAAGTTTTAGTAGTGATAAAGAGGTTATAAAGACAAAGAATATGCTTATCCATAGTATAATACCTTTTGTTGACACAAAGATTAAAGGATATAAGGAAAGAGAAACTAATATTATATAATGTTAATGTAAAAAATTGATAATTTATATTAATTTATGTAAAATATTATATAGAGTTATTATTGTTTATAACTTGTATAAAAAGGGGGCATGTATACATGAAAAAAATTATTATATTGTTTTGTTGTCTTTTATCAGTATTTTCATTAGTGGCTTGTAACAAAGGAAGTGTATCTAATGATATTTTAATTGAAGTTAGCAAATCTACTAAATTTTCTAAAGACGAAATAGAAAATGCTATCCAAAATGTAAAGAGTAATTTTAGTTTTCCAGGGGCTACCTTAACAAAGATATGGTATGATGAGGAAAAGTCTAATTATTTAATTGATAGTTACTTAGAAAATGGACGTGGATTAACAAATGGAGTTAAAGAAGAGAATGTTATTATTCTATTATCAAATTTTGATGTCGATGGTTCTGGTGATAATCCAGTCTTAAACCCAAATACAACATATTCAGATTATCAATGGATATTAATAAGAGATAGTAAAAATAATGTTTGGAAAATTGATGATTTTGGATATTAAAAATTAAATTTATTATAATATAATAAGTAAATAAAGGTTGTCTTATTGGACAACCTTTATTATGTATCAAATCAACAATTTAATCTAACAGAGCCAATAATTAAAATTACTTCTTGAACAATCTAATCCTTTTTCTCTAACCAAATATCTATAGAGATGAGATTTATAATAAAATATTTGGTCCGTTTCTGCTGAAAGCAAACTCGAAATGATATCATAAAAATCATCTATCTTTGATTTTTTAGATTTTCTAACTTTCTTTATATCTCCATCATAATACTTTTTAACTGTTCTTCTATCCACTCCTAATTCTCTAGCTATGGCACTAAAATTAGGTCTATCCAAATTATTAACCTCGACTAAAAGTTTTAGCTTATTTAAATCTTTTACTGATCTTAAAAATATTTCAGTATTAATGTTTATCATATAAATCATATTAATCACCATTAATACTGTGCTAAATTTTACCTTCTATTATACATAGACATATTAGCAACTCTGTACATTATTATCTTAGCATTTATATTTCTCACCTATTTCTGTCAGAGAATATTCGACATGCGGAGGGATATCCTCATACTGTGTCCGCTCTACAAGTCCATTCTCTACAAGAGATTTAAGCTGCACGGACAAGGTGGCGTGAGTCATTTTGGGCATCCGCCTTTGCAATTCATTAAACCTTATCGGTCCATCGGACAGATAAAGCAGGATAGGCGGAGCCCATTTTCCGGATATCAGACTCTGCGCAGTCGCATAAGGACATTTGCCGAAACGTTCATCCAGCGTGGTTATCTGTGATGTGTCAAACTTAAACTCATCAGTCATTACACATCAAACTCTTCCTCTACTTCAAATAATCCGCGAATTTCAGCATGACCGTTCTCGAGATAGAAAAGCACGATCTCCTAGCCGTTTTTGTCGTAAGTTTCCATGAGCTGAGGCATAGCCTCATGAACCTTTGCAAGAAGCGCATCATCCTTAACGATCTTTGCAAGACCGTCATAGCGCATAAACTTGCCGTCGTTTACAGCCATGACTTCAACATGGGGATCTGCGCTAAGTTGCTTGAAGCAATTCTTGAAGGTGCCTGTTCCGAAGTAAATACGATCTCCATCTACAAGATGGAAGCCGAAAGGACGACCTTTGGGCTGGCCGTTATCAACGGTAAGGAAGGTGAAAACTTTTGCCTGTGTTAGGAACTCGCTGATTTTTTCAATATTTGTCATGGTTATGATCTCCTTAATTATTTATTGGTCATTTATTTGAACTAGTTCAATTATACAACCGTTAATTATTAATGTCAAGACTATTTTGAACAATTGTGCCAATATTTTTATGTACAATTGTTCAATTATTTTTATCAGATATTTTGGATAATGCAGTAGCCGTCCTGTAAGAGTTTCCGAGAATATTTACAATAGTAACTGTTCTTCTATCCACTCCTAATTCTCTAGCTATGGCACTAAAATTAGGTCTATCCAAATTATTAACCTCGACTAAAAGTTTTAGCTTATTTAAATCTTTTACTGATCTTAAAAATATTTCAGTATTAATGTTTATCATATAAATCATATTAATCACCATTAATACTGTGCTAAATTTTACCTTCTATTATACATAGACATATTAGCAACTCTGTACATTATTATCTTAGCATTTATATTTCTCACCTATTTCTGTCAGAGAATATTCGACATGCGGAGGGATATCCTCATACTGTGTCCGCTCTACAAGTCCATTCTCTACAAGAGATTTAAGCTGCACGGACAAGGTGGCGTGAGTCATTTTGGGCATCCGCCTTTGCAATTCATTAAACCTTATCGGTCCATCGGACAGATAAAGCAGGATAGGCGGAGCCCATTTTCCGGATATCAGACTCTGCGCAGTCGCATAAGGACATTTGCCGAAACGTTCATCCAGCGTGGTTATCTGTGATGTGTCAAACTTAAACTCATCAGTCATTACACATCAAACTCTTCCTCTACTTCAAATAATCCGCGAATTTCAGCATGACCGTTCTCGAGATAGAAAAGCACGATCTCCTAGCCGTTTTTGTCGTAAGTTTCCATGAGCTGAGGCATAGCCTCATGAACCTTTGCAAGAAGCGCATCATCCTTAACGATCTTTGCAAGACCGTCATAGCGCATAAACTTGCCGTCGTTTACAGCCATGACTTCAACATGGGGATCTGCGCTAAGTTGCTTGAAGCAATTCTTGAAGGTGCCTGTTCCGAAGTAAATACGATCTCCATCTACAAGATGGAAGCCGAAAGGACGACCTTTGGGCTGGCCGTTATCAACGGTAAGGAAGGTGAAAACTTTTGCCTGTGTTAGGAACTCGCTGATTTTTTCAATATTTGTCATGGTTATGATCTCCTTAATTATTTATTGGTCATTTATTTGAACTAGTTCAATTATACAACCGTTAATTATTAATGTCAAGACTATTTTGAACAATTGTGCCAATATTTTTATGTACAATTGTTCAATTATTTTTATCAGATATTTTGGATAATGCAGTAGCCGTCCTGTAAGAGTTTCCGAGAATATTTACAATAGTAGAATGATGAACAAGTCTGTCTAAAATAGCACTAGCTAGCATATTGTCTAAAAATATTTGATTCCAGTCGGATAGATTAATATTACTAGTAACTATTGTGCTTTTCTTTTCATAACGTCTATCTATAAGTTGAAAAAACATTTTTGCTTCTTGTTCTCCAATTGGCAAATATCCAATTTCATCAATTATAAGAAGCTTGTATTTACTAAAATGTTTTATTCTATCATCAAGTTTGTTTTCAATATAAGCTTTTTTTAATTGCTCTATCAAATCTTGGCATTTTATAAAATAGGTACTTACTCTTTTCTTTGCTGCAGCAATTCCAATTGACGTGGCAAGGTGGGTCTTACCCACGCCACTATTGCCTATCAATATAATATTGCTATTATTATCTAAAAAACGTAAGCTTTCGAAATCTAAAAATTGTTGTTTGTTTATTTTAGGTTGAAACTCAAAATCAAAGTCCTTCAATTCTTTCAGGTGCGGGAATGCTGCTACTTTAACCATAGCGTGCGCAGCATTAAAATTTTTAACTTCAACCTCTTTACTAGTTAACTCACACAAAGCGTCTACAATGCTTAGTTTATGCTCATTTATTTTATTAATATAGTCATCTATTTGTAGGCTGATTTGTGTTAATTTAAGTTCATGTAAGTTCTTCTGTAACTGTTGATAATTGTTCATTAAACTTTTTCATCTCCTCTAAATGTTTAGCTGCATAGTTTTTAACATCTTCTTTATCCGAGTTTCTAAAAGTTAAGCTCATCATTGCTAAGTGATGTTATATCTGACTTTATATTTGAAATAGTTGCCATAAATATTACCTCCAATAGTGCTATTATCTATATTATAACACTATTTGTAAATTATATGCACATATCAACATTATTGTCTAACAGAGCCTATTTTAAAACTTTGTTTGGTACTTCTTTTTCAAGAGATGAGCTTTGCTTTGAAAATTCTGCTTTAAATTATGGCTATGCAATCATTAGGGCTTGTATTATTAGAGCAGTTTGCATAAGTGGGCTTTTGCCTTGGCTTGGCATAAAGCACGATAATATTTATAATTCTTTTGCGCTTTGTGATGATTTGATAGAAGTGTTTAGGGCTAGTGTTGATGATTGTGTTTTAAAGCTTAAGGGTGAAAGTGAGTTTTTAAGCAAAGATGACAAAAGAGCGTTGATTAGCAATTTACAAAGCAAAATCAATTTTGATGGGCAAAATTATCCTTTAAACAGAGCGATAAATCATTATGTGGCAAATTTTAAAAATGCTTTATTGTATGAAGATGAACTAAAGATAGTGAAATTTGATGATTGAAGATAAATTTATGCGTGTGCTTTTGATGTTTGATGTACCTACTAAAAGTAAAAAAGAGCAAAAACTAGCAAGTAAATTTAGAAACAATCTTATAAAATTAGGTTATTTTATGCTGCAATTTAGTGTTTATATGCGTATTTGCAAGGGTTTAAGTTCTGCAAAAAGTTCTATTGAAAATGTAAAAAAGATTTTGCCACCTTATGGAAATGTAAGGGCTTTAATCATCACTGAAAAGCAATTTGATAAAATGGAGCTTTTGCTTGGTGGCATAGTTTTTAACGAAAAAGTTAATAACGAAACCAATTTAACGCTTTTTGATATAGATAGTCATGGAGAATTTAAATATAAAAATTCAAATAATGAAGAAATTCAAATAAACAAAAAACAAGAAAAATATCATCAGCAAAATTTATTTGAATTTTAAAAGCGGTTTTAGGGGATTGTAACCCCGCAGAGTCCCGCAAACTCTTTATTTTAGTCCCTTTTTAAATTTCTTATGAGATTATAGCATAATTTTTGCTATTTTTCATGAAAAAACCCCGAAATTTTCATTATCTGGTAAATATCTATTTTACCATAAAGAAATTTAAAAAGGGACTAAAATACATCATTTACTAATTGAGTTTTCACCCCAATTTTACCATAAAGAAATTTAAAAAGGGACTAAAACCTATTTATGTGGTGCAAGTCAAGTTGAAACATTTTACCATAAAGAAATTTAAAAAGGGACTAAAACTACTCATCTTTCAAATCAAATGCTTTATTAATTTTACCATAAAGAAATTTAAAAAGGGACTAAAACTAGCGAAAACAATTTAAATAAAGCAAAATTATTTTACCATAAAGAAATTTAAAAAGGGACTAAAAAACCCTAGTGGATTGAAACTCCGCTAGGGCTAATTACTCCACTAAAAGGAGGTTGCAAATTTGAAACTTATTGAAATTTAGGGTTGATTAAAATCGAAATAAAATTATTTAAATAATTTTAAGGCATAAAGATAATATCCACTAAGCTTTCATTTTCTAACATTTCACATTCTTTTGGTACTACCATAAGGGCAGCTTTATTGTTAAGATTGTTTATAATCGCACTAGAGCCTTCTTTTTTACCTTCAAGATTAGCTAAAATGCGTCCATTTTTAAATTCCACATTACAAGCGACAAATTCCAAATAAGGTGTTTTTTTCTTGTAGCTTCCTTGTAAAAAGGCTTTGCAAATATAGTCTTTAGGCTGAAGTAACCAAGAGTTTAAAATCTCTCTTGCGTAAAGATTAAACATTACCATAGCCGAGTAAGGAAAACCTGGTAAGGCGATGATGAATTTTTCATTAGCCTTGGCTATTTTGATATGTCTGCCTGGTTTTATGTCGGCTTTATCGATGATGATTTCATATTCTTTGATGGCTTTTTTTAAAAAGTCAAAATCCCCCATAGAAACCCCGCCCGTTGTAATCAAAATATCACAACTTTGCAAAGCACTTTCAAGGGTAGAAAAAGTGGCTTTCTCATCATCTTTTAAAAGAGGAAAAACCCTTGTATCGCAATTTAAATTTTTAGCTAAATTAGCTATGGCGATATGATTTGAAGAGCGGATTTGAGCAGGATTTTCCAAGGCTTCTCCTAGATCCTTGATCTCACTTCCACTACTTAAAACCCCTACAATAGGCTTTATAAACACACTAATGTGAAAAAATCCAAGTTCAGCTAAAAGAGCTATCTCGCTATAATTTAACCTTGTGCCTTTTTTGAGTAAAATTTCATCTTTTTTATAGTTTTCTCCTACCGCACGCACGGCAAAAGCTTGAGGAACTTTTTTTTCTATAAAAAGAGTATCATTTTCTACGCGTACATTTTCAACAGGGACTAAAGTATCGCTTCCTTCGCTCATGAGTGAGCCTGTAAAGGTTTTTACACAAGTACCATTTTGCACGCTAAATTGTGGCATAGTGCCCGCAGGTGTGAGGCCTAAAATTTTTAAAGGCTTATCTTGATCTTCAAATTTGATCGCATAACCATCCATAGCCGAAGTTGGAAATTCGGGCTGATTTTTAGGGGCTTTTATGTCTTGAGCTAAAATGCGTCCTAAACACTCTGTAAGAGCTATTTTTTCAATCTTTTCATAGGTTTTGATATGAGAGTGTAAAATTTTTAAACTTTCTTCATAAGACATTAGCATCTTTATTCCTTCATACTGATATAAATTTGAGTCTTGTTTGTTGTATAAAATTCAAAATCTGTGTCAAATTTTCTTTGGAGACTTGAATTTTTAAAAAATTCATTGATATTTTGCCAAAGTTTTGGGGCAATGATTTCAGGTTTTCCAGAGTCTTCAAAAAGCATGTATTTGCCACCTTTTATACAAATTTTTTCGCCTTTTTCGTGAGGATTTTTCATACCCACACAAATTTTATACTCTAACTTGTGAGTGTTTTTATAATCATAATACACGCTATAAATTTCATCGGGCGCACCAAAGATGCTATGAAATTTTTTCCACAAAGGAAAAATTAAAGAGCTGTTTAAATCGCTCTCAAGTTCCTCATCAGTTTTAACGCTTACTCCATAAATACTAAATTCTTCTATTTCTTGTATCATTTTAAAAGTCCTGCACCGCAAAGTTTGGTTGATCTTTCTTTGGCATAAATTCTTTCTTTGTTTATCACATCATACTTCCAAATGGGTGCACTTGCTTTAAAATCTTCAACAAATTCATTAAGAAGTTTAAGTCCTAATTTTCTTTGTTTGCTTAAAATTCCTGCAAAATACGAGCTTTCATGAACCGCCACATCGCCTATAGAGTGAGCAAAAAGCAAGCTAATACCATCAAAATCTACTCTTTTTTGCCACTCATCAAACCATTTTTTTAAAAGCGGTTCGTAAATATCAAAACTAAGTGCCTCAATACCTCCTTCTTCACGCACAATACCACAAAAAGTCAGTAAAGCACCGCAGTTTTTATCCTTGGAAAATTCATACCATTGGCTATAAATTTTAGGAATATCTAAAGAGCCTTGATAAAGTGTAAAATGTTTCATTTAGCCTCCACAAACTGGCGGTAAAAGTGCTATTTTATCACCATCTTTTAACTTGGTGTTTTCATCAAAAATGATTTCATCATTTAAAGATACAGCACAAAGTTCTAGCCATTCTTTTAAACTCTCATCTTTTTGCAAAATTTCTTTTAATTCTTTTAAATTTTTTACTTCAAGTTCTAAATTTTCTTTATTTATAGGGCCTAAAAATTCCACTTTTACCATTTTATTCCTTTACTTCTAAATTTCCCATCATTCCTAAATCTTCATGTTCTAAAATATGGCAATGATACATTCTAAGTCCTTTAAAATCTTGTTTCATTCTAAGTCTTAACTCTTCATTAGGACGCACATTTATAGTATCTCTGAAGGCTCTAAATTCGGCTTTTTGAACTTTGCCATTGAGTTTTGATGAGATGAGTTCAAATTGCGTGCCGTGTATGTGGAAAGGATGATCCATGTGAGATTTATTTATCACTATCCAGTCTTCAACTACTCCAAGCTTGGAGCTTAAATCAATGCGTTTTAAATCATAGCTTTTGCCATTGATTAAAAACATAGACGCAAGAGCGATTTTTAATTCATTTTCACTTTTTCCCATCATTCCATGCATTTGCATATGATCTTCACTCATGATTATTTCTTTAAATTCCTTAGGTTCTTCTAAAGGTTTGAAAATTTTTAAATTTTTTGGAAGTTCTAATTTTTCTTTTTTTAGGCTAATACTAGCTAAAAATAGGGTATTAGGTTCTTCTTCTACCATCATTTTATCCCTATCATAATAAGCACTTTCTAGTCTAAATTCCCCATCTTTTGGAGCGTCGATTAAAACTTCTACACGAGAAGCAGGACTTAAGAAAAGTTCTTCTTTATAAATAGCTTTTTCTATAAGTCCACCATCAGTACCAACAAGTATAAACTTAGCTCCTTGTATGCGTAAATTTAAATATCTTGCTGCAGTAGCATTATAAATGCGTATGCGTTCGTTTGTGGCGAGTTTGATTTTAGGTTTGAATTGTCCATTGATGAGTACAAATTCTCCTTCTCTACCATTAAGCCAATCATTTAGGTTGTTGTTTGGAATTTGAGCGTTTTCATCAAGACGCAAATCGCTAATCATCAAATCTTTTTCTTTTAAATGACTTAAAGCATCTTTTTTTGCTTTGATCACAAAAGCCCCTGCTAAACCCATAAAAACTTGTTTAGAAGCCGTATAATGAGGATGTGGATGATACCAGTAAGTTCCTGCGCTATCTTGAGGAATTTCAAAACGATATATTCTTTCTTCTCCTGCTAAGATAGGATCATGTGGGCTTCCATCTTGATCAGGTGGCACAGGAACGCCATGCCAATGTATAGTTGTAGCTTCTTTGAGTTTGTTTTTGACTAAAATTTCAAGTTTATCTCCTTCAAAAACTTCTATTTTTGGAGCAGGCACGAGGCCATTGTAAGTATAAAATAAGGTTTTTTTACCTTTGATAAGCTCTATATGATTTTCTTTGATTTCTAGGGTAGCACGAAAAATATTTTTTTCTTTACTTTCATTTTTGAGTAAAGGCAAGGCTTTTAAAATTTCTCCTTGGGGGAATTGTTTTGGATCTAAAAGCTTTAAATTTTTTGGAGCAAAGTTTATAAAAGAAGTATCTAAGTCATGATTTATAGAATGATTTTTATGCATGGAGTGCATATCGTGCATAGGATTTGCATAGGCTACACCCATACTTGCTAGAGTAAGTGCATTAAATTTTAAAAAATTTCTTCTATTCATTAGTTTTTCCTTTTGCTTGATTTTTTATATTATAGTCATTATTTTTTTAGTTTTAGTAAATATTTATTTTGAAAATTTGGTTTAATTTTGTTATGATTTTAGCAATTTAATCAAGGAAAAATAATGTTTTATGAAAAAATTCAAACTCCAGCTTATATTTTAGAAGAAGATAAATTAAGAAAAAATTGTGAGCTTTTAGCAAGTGTTGGTGAAAAAAGTGGTGCTAAAGTGCTTTTAGCTTTAAAAGGTTTTGCTTTTTCAGGAGCTATGAAAATTGTCGGAGAATACCTAAAAGGTTGCACTTGTAGCGGACTTTGGGAAGCAAAATTTGCTAAAGAATACATGGATAAAGAAATTCATACTTATTCGCCTGCTTTTAAAGAAGATGAAATAGGTGAAATAGCCAGTTTATCTCATCATATAGTGTTTAACTCTTTAGCTCAATTTCATAAATTTCAAGCTAAAACACAAAAAAATTCCTTAGGTCTTCGTTGTAATGTTGAATTTTCTCTAGCCCCAAAAGAACTTTACAATCCTTGTGGAAGATACTCAAGACTTGGAATTCGTGCTAAAGATTTTGAAAATGTGGATTTAAATGCTATAGAAGGACTTCATTTTCACGCACTTTGCGAAGAAAGTGCTGATGCTTTAGAGGCTGTTTTAAAGGCTTTTGAGGAGAAATTTGGTAAATGGATAGGGCAAATGAAATGGGTGAATTTTGGAGGAGGACATCACATCACCAAAAAAGGCTATGATGTTGAAAAACTTATTGCTTTGTGTAAAAATTTCAGCGATAAATATGGTGTACAAGTTTATCTTGAACCAGGTGAAGCAGTGGGTTGGCAAACAGGAAATTTGGTTGCTAGTGTAGTAGATATCATAGAAAATGAAAAACAAATTGCTATTTTAGATACTTCAAGCGAAGCACATATGCCAGATACTATCATCATGCCTTATACAAGTGAAGTTTTAAATGCTAGAATTTTAGCCACGAGAGAAAATGAAAAAATTTCAGACTTAAAAGAAAACGAATTTTCCTATTTACTAACCGGAAATACTTGTTTAGCAGGTGATGTAATGGGAGAATATGCCTTTGATAAAAAGCTTAAAATCGGCGATAAAATTGTTTTTTTAGATCAAATTCATTACACCATTGTGAAAAACACAACTTTTAATGGTATAAGACTTCCAAATCTCATGCTTTTAAATGCAAAAAATGAACTTCAAATGATAAGAGAATTTTCTTATAAGGATTATTCTTTAAGAAATTAGTATTATTTATAATTTGCATAAAATGTTAATTTTATTTGGAAGAGAATCAAAGATATAAATTTTATGCAAAGTATTTTATTTTTTCAAATATAAAATCAACTCAAATATCTAATTTTCAATACTTTGGTATGATTTTTTTAAGATTTTAAATCCTTGTGGAATTTTATTGAAATTCAGTGATTTTTAAATCAAATAGTATTAAGATAAATCGATTTAAAAATCGGCTTTAAAATGAATATTAGGTATATTTTGCATAATATTCATTCAAGCAAAATTTAAAGCTATTTTTGAAAATTTTGAATGCATGGGGGCTTTAATGGATTTGGAAAAATTAAGATTAGCTAGAAGTCTTTATTATCAATGTCTAGGAGAGCTTTTTGTTTTTTCATTTTCTGAAGAAAGATTGTCAAAATTACAAGAGTATTTAAAGACAATGCAAGAATGTTTATTTGATGAAAATTTAAAATCAAATTTTGATATCTTGCTTAAGCATTTAGATGATGAAAATTCTATACAAGCATTTTTTAAAGAATATGATTTGCTTTTTTTAAGTCTTAAAAATAGCATTCCAACGACTTTTTCTTACATAGAAGAAGGTTTTGAAAATTCAAATCCTTTACTTTGCGTGCGTCAAATTTTAGTCAAAAGTAAAATAAGACGCAATGAAAAATTTTTTAAAGAAAGTGAAGATAGTGTTGGATTTTGTTTATTGTTGATGAGTGAATTTTTAAGGCAAAATGAAGATGATTTAGCCAAAGAGCTTTTTGAAAAAGTGATCAATAAAAGCATTGATGAGTTTTTAGGCGATGTTTTCATGAATAAAAATGCGAATTTATATAAGGAAATTGCAAGTATTGCATCGGCTTTTATGGAATTTGAAAGACTTTGCTTTGAAGTGGAAAAACCTGCAAAAATAAATTCTAAAAAAGTGCAAAACGATCTATCGCGTTCAGAATTTTTAAGAAGAGAAGCAAATAAACAAAGGAGGACTCGTGAAAAATCGCAGGGAATTTCTTAAAAAATCCGCTTTTGCCTTAGGGGCTGCTGGAGTGCTTGGTAGCACGACTTTAGCTCTAGCTAAAGATGAAGAAAGAAAAGATTTGGTTAAAGGTAAAAGTAAGAAAAAAGAAGTGCTTTTTCAAAGAAGTGCTAATTGGGAAAAATATTATATAAAGGCTGAGTAATGTCAAGTGTAGGTGAAAATATCAAGCTTACGCGTCGTTCTTTTCTTAAAATGGCAGCACTTTCAAGCCTAGCAACACCGTTGCTTGCTAGAAGTGAAACTTTAAGAGAAGCGAGTGCTGATGAGCTTAAAGAAGCGTATGAAGGTAGTAAAAAAGTAAAAACAGTTTGTACAGCCTGTTCTGTAGGCTGTGGGATTATTGCAGAAGTGCAAAATGGTGTTTGGGTGCGTCAAGAAATTGCTCAAGATCATCCTGTGAGTTCAGGTGGACATTGCTGCAAGGGATCTGATATGATCGATATGGTGCGTTCACATGTGCGTTTAAAATATCCTATGAAAAAAGAAAATGGAGAATGGAAACGCATAAGTTATGAGCAAGCTTTAAGTGAGATCGGAGAAAAACTAGCTGCTTATCGTAAAGAAAATCCTGAAAGTGTTATGTTTTTAGGTTCTGCAAAACTTAATAATGAACAAGCTTATTATATAAGAAAATTTGCAGCATTTTTTGGAACGAACAATGTAGATCATCAAGCTAGAATTTGACACAGCGCAACAGTCGCCGGTGTGGCGAATACATTTGGTTATGGCGCTATGACAAACCATCTTGGAGACATTCAAAGAAGTAAATGTATCATTATCATTGGAGCAAATCCAGCGGTAAATCACCCTGTGGGTTTTAGACATTTCTTAAAAGCAAAAGAAAAAGGTGCAAAGCTTATCGTTGTAGATCCTAGATTTACAAAAAGTGCAGCAAAAGCGGATATTTATGCAAGAATTCGTCCAGGAACTGACATTGCTTTCATGTATGGAATGTTAAAAATCATTTTTGATGAAGGCTTGGAAGATACAAAATATCTTGATGAAAGAGTTTTTGGAATTGATAAAATTCGTGAAGAAGCAGCAAAATGGACAGCCGAAGAAGTAGAAAATGTTACAGGGATCTCTAAAGAACTTTTGGTGCAAATCACTCACGAAGTAGCTAAAAACAAACCAACTACGCTTATTTGGGCTATGGGTTTAACTCAACACACTGTAGGAACTTCAAATACACGTTTAGCACCTATTGTGCAAATGGTACTTGGAAATATAGGTAAATTTGGTGGTGGAGTTAATATCTTACGCGGACACGATAATGTTCAAGGTGCTTCAGATATGGCTTGTTTGAGCGAAAATTTACCAGGTTATTATCCTTTAAATGAAGCGACTTGGAGATACTATGCCAAAATTTGGGGTGTGGATTATGAGTGGCTTTTAGGAAATTTTGTAAGCAAAGATTGGATGCATAAAACTGGGCTTTCACTTGCTAGATGGTGGGCAGCGGCTTTAAATGGAAAAGATGGAAATGATGCTATCGATAATGCAGGAACGCCTTTAAAAGCTTTAGTAGTTATGGGAAATGGTATTACTTCGACTGCACAACAAGTAAAAGTTAAAGAAGGTTTGGAAGCTTTAGAGCTTTTAGTTTTAGCCGATCCTTTTGTAAATGAAGCAGGGATTATTGCAGAAAGAAAAGATGGAATTTATCTTTTACCTGCAGCAACACAGTTTGAAACAAGCGGAAGTGTAACAGCAACAAATCGTAGCGGACAATGGAGATTTAAAGTTGTAGATCCACTTTATGAAAGCATGGAAGATCAAGAAATTTTATTTGAGCTTGCTAAAAAATTAGGTTTTTATGAAGACTTTACCAAGACTTTACGCGATGAAAAAGGTGAGATTGTTTGGCCTGAAAATGCAACAAGAGAAATTGCAAAAGCAGTTAGAAGTATAGGGCTTAATGGTTGGAGTCCTGAAAGGCTTAAAAAGCATACTTTATACTGGGATAAATTTGATGAGGTAACTTTAGAAGGAAAAGACGAAGTTGCTGGCGAGTATTACGGGCTTCCTTGGCCTTGTTGGAGTGATAAGCACCCAGGTTCTCCTGTGCTTTATAATACCGACATTGAAGTAGCAAAAGGTGGTATGGGCTTTAGAAACAATTTTGGACTTGAATATGAAGGAGAGAGTTTACTTGCTAAAAATGCACCTTTAAATTCACCTATTGATACAGGTTATCCACAAATTACTAAAGATAATATAGAAAAAGTTTTAGGTATTACTTTAAGTGCTCAAGAAAAAGAAAAAATGGGATCAACTTGGTCTTATGATGATAGCAATATCATAGCAACTAAATGTATAGAAAAAGGCATAGTTCCTTATGGAAATGCTAAAGCTAGAGCTGTAGTTTGGACTTTTAAAGATAAAATTCCACTCCACCGTGAGCCTTTACATTCTCCAAGAAACGATTTGGTGCAAAAATATCCAAGTTTTGAAGATCAAAAAGCGCTTTACCGCGTGGATACTAAATTTGTTTCTGTGCAACAAGCTAAGGATTATTCTAAAGAATTCCCGCTTAATCTTGTTACTGCAAGACTTGTGAATTTAAATGGTGCAGGTATGGAAAATAGAGCATCTATGTATCTAACGCGTTTAACACCTGAAATGTTTTGTGAGATCAATCCTGAATTAGCAAAAGAGCAAGACATTAAAGCAGGAGATATGATTTGGGTGCATTCTCCAGAAGGTACTAAAATTCATGTAAGAGTGAAGGTTAATCCAGGTGTAGCAAAAGATATGATTTTCTTGCCTTTCCATTTTACAGGAGTTATGCAAGGCGTGGATTTAACGCACAATTTCCCAGAAGGAACTAAGCCTTATGCAAGCGGAGAAAGTGCTAATACGGTAACAAATTATGGTTATGATATCATGTGTCAGATTCCAGAGACTAAAGGTGGACTTTGTAGAATCAGTAAGGATGGAAAATGAGTAAGGTAAATTTTGCAAATTTAGAAAAAGAACGCTTGAAATTCTTTTGTGATAATGAGCGTTGTATTGATTGTAATGGTTGCGCGGTAGCTTGTGATGAAGCACATGAGCTTCCTATTCATATTCGCCGCCGCCGTGTGATTACTTTAAATGAAGGAATTCGAGGAAAAGAAGTTTCAACTTCTATTTCTTGTATGCATTGTGATGATGCTCCTTGTTCTATCGTTTGTCCTGTGGATTGTTTTTACATCCGTGCTGATGGTATTGTTTTACACGATAAAGAAATTTGCATAGGTTGTGGATATTGTCTTTATGCTTGTCCTTTTGGTGCACCACAATTTCCAAAAGATAGTGTTTTTGGAAATAAAGGCATTATGGATAAATGTACTATGTGTGCAGGTGGCCCTGAAGCAACGAATTCAGAAAAAGAAAGAGAACTTTATGGTCAAAATCGTATCGCAGAAGGAAAAGTCCCTGTATGTGCTGCGATGTGTTCAACAAAAGCACTTTTAGTAGGTGAAAGTTCTAAAATAGAAGAGATTTATCATAATAGACTTATGAATAGAAATTATGGCATTCCAAATCCTTCGGAAAGTTTGGAATGGAAGATTGCTTACACAGGAAAGGAACGCTTATGAGAAAAGTATTTGTAACGCTTTTATTAAGCGTAGTGAGTTTATTTGCTTATGGTAGCGAGAGAATGGGACAAGATACTCAAATTTGGGATTTTCATCGTATTACAAATATCCCAAATTATGATACTTTTGGCAAACTTTGGACAACTTTGCAAGGTGAATATATAGCTACTATAGCTTTAATCGCTGTTATTGCGGTATTATCTGCATTTGCTTTGCATTATATGGTTATAGGACCTAAGCAATTTTCACACGATGGAAAGAAAATTTATGCTTTTACATTATTTGAAAGACTTTTTCATTTTATCGCAGCGATTTCTTGGGTGATTTTAGTGCCAACTGGTTTTGTGATGATGTTTGGAGAAGTTTTTGGGGGTGGAGTTTTTGTAAGGGTTTGTAAAAATTTACACGCTTTTGCAACGATTTTGTTTATCATCTCTATAATCCCTATGTTTTTATGCTGGATTAAAAGAATGCTTCCTGCAAGTTATGATATCAGATGGATGATGATAGTAGGTGGTTATTTAAGTAAAATCAAACGTCCTGTACCTGCAGGTAAGTTTAATTTTGGTCAAAAATCTTGGTATTATATAGCTGTATTTGGTGGATTTTTGATGATAATTACAGGTGGATTTATGTATTTTCTTGATTTTAATTCCACGGCAATTCAAGGTCTTTTTGGTTTAACTCAAATTGAACTTTTGAGAATTTCAGCTATAGTGCATAATTTCTTGGGTATAGTGTGTGCAGTGTTTTTTGGTGTGCATATTTATATGGCAGTATTTGCAATCAAAGGCAGTATCCATTCTATGATTAGTGGTTATAAAGAAGAAGAAGAGGTTTATATTTTACATTCTTATTGGTATAAAGAATTAAGCAATAAAAAGCAAATTGAACCTAGTTTTTCTTATGATCCTAATGTAAAAATTTAATCTTTAACCGCTATGTTATTACATAGCGGTAGTTTTAAGCTTTTTTGAAATAAATAGAACGAATTTTCTTTTATAAGTTGAATCTAAAATCTATTTTTCCATATATAAATTTGTTATTTATGTTTTTTTGATATAATATTATTTAAAGATATTTAAAGGATAAGGTATGGATCCGTTATTTACAACTCAAATTTTAAAATATAAAGGTGATGAATCTTTTACATGCAATGATACTTTAGTGCGTGAAATTAAGCTTGAAATTTTTATTAATGATGAAAAAGTAGGTGCTTTAATGGCAACTCCTGTAGATGAACAGGCATTAGCAATAGGATATTTAATGAGTGAAAATATCATTGCGAAAGTAAGCGATATTGAGAGCATAGAAACAAAAGATGATGGTATGAGTGTGCATATTAAAGCAAAGATTGATAAAGAAAATTTAGCAAAGCTTAATGCTGAAGGTGTAGTTATAAGTGGTTGCGGTAGAGCACATACTGCCAATATCGATCCAGAAGCTATTGAAGCGAGTAAAATTAGTTCTGATGCAAAATTTAGCAAAGATGAAATTTTAAAACAAATGAGTACTTTTTATACTCAATGCGAGCTTTACGAGAAAACAGGCTGTGTGCATACGGCTAAGCTTTTTGTAGATGAGAAAACTTTTTTTATAGGTGAAGATATAGCTCAACATAATACCATAGATAAAGCTTTAGGAAAAGCACGTTTAGCTGGGGTTGATTTAAGTCAATGTTTTTTAATGGTTAGTGGAAGGCTAAGTTCTGAAATGGTAGCTAAAGCAGTTATGCATAAAATTCCAGTGCTTGTTTCACGCACGGCTCCTACTTGTTTAGGGGTTATGATAGCAAGAAAATTTGATTTAACGCTTTGTGGTTTTGCTAGAGAAAATAAGATCAATATTTATAGTGGAGAATTTAGAATTCATGGATAAAAATCAAGAAAAAGAAATCATCTCATATATGAGAGAATTGTTAAATAGCAATGAAAAATTAGATTGTGGTACGGCTTTTAAAATTGCAAAGAAATTTAATATAAATATAGAAAAAATCGGACAATTAGCCGATGAAAATCACATGAGAATTGATAATTGCGAGTTGGGGCAATTTGGACATTTAGATTTTGAAAAAGCAAAGATTGAAGTGCTTAAAAAAATAGAACCTAGTTTAGATGAAAAGCGTAGAATTTTTTGTAAAGATGCAAGAGATATTGCTAAAGAAGGTTGTGGACTTAAAAGTATGCGTTCAGCTTTAAAAACTTATAAGGTTGATGTAAAGTATTGTCAACTTGGTTGTTTTAAAGAAAAAAAAGGTAAGCAATTTATAGTAAGAACAAAAACTTGGATTGAAAATGCGGATGGAGATTTGCTTTTTGGTCGAGGAAAAACAGAACTTTTAGAACTTATCGGACAAACAGGTAGTTTATTACATGCTTCTAAACTTATGGGGATTAATTATAAAAAAGCTTGGATGCATTTACAAACCTTACAAAAAAATTCTCAAGAAATTTTAGTTAGCACAAGACAAGGACGCTCTAAAGAATCAGGAACAAAACTTACTCCTAGAGCTATGGAATTGATGGAAAATTACTCTATTTTGCAAAAAGACATAGAAGAATACGCTAATAAACGCTTTAAAGAATTGTTTTTAAAAGGAAAAAAATAAATCTTCTATCAAAAAATACTAATACATAATTTTTTTATAATTAATTAATATTATTTTTTTAAAAATATGTTAAAATTAGAATCTAAATTTTTTATTTTTTAGGAGTTATAAGATGTTTAAATCTTTAAATATAGGTTTAAAACTTATTTTTTCTGTGGCAGCTGTTGTTGTTATTGGACTTGTTATTTTAATTTCATTAATCACAAAACAAGTAAGTCAAAATATTACCAAAAATACAGAAGATATTCTTGCTTCTATCACGAAAGAATATGCTACTCAAACTCAAGGAATTTTTGGGGAAATGATCGCTTTAAATAAAAGTATTTCAGGTACTTTAACAGAAATGTTTAGATCAACCTCTAAAGAAGATTTAGATATAGACAATATAACAAATATTATAACCAATACTTTTGATAATAGTGCTTATTCTAATTTTACTTATTTATATCTTATTGATCCGCCAGAATACTTTAAAGAAGAGAGTAAATTTTTTAATACTCAAAGTGGAAAATTTGTTATGCTTTACGCTGATGAAGAAAAGGATAATAAAGGCGGAATAAAAGCAATACAAGCTAGTGATGAAATAGCTAATCTGCAAGTTGTGCAAGATATATTAAAAAAAGCAAAATATGGGGAAAATAAAGTATATATAGGCCGTCCTATTAAGATGAATTTAGAAGGTCAAGATTTTGATGCTGTAAATGTTGCTATGCCTATTTTTGATCGAAAAAATCAAGTTGTAGGTGTCATAGGCATGACTTTAGATTTTTCAGATATTGCTACTTATCTTTTAGACCCTAAAGGTCAAAAATATGATGGTGAATTAAGAGTTCTTTTAAATTCAGATGGTTTTATGGCGATACATCCAAATAAAAATCTAGTTTTAAAAAATTTAAAAGATATCAATCCTAATAAAGGTGCACAAGAAACTTATAAGGCCATAAGTGAAGGAAAAAATGGAGTTTTTAACTATATAGCTTCTGATGGTGATGATTCTTATGCTGCGATTAATAGTTTTAAAGTGCAAGATAGTTCTTGGGCAGTTTTGGTAACTGCTCCTAAATATTCAGTATTTAAACCCTTAAAAAAATTACAATTAATTATTCTTGGTGCATCTTTTATTTTTATTTTTGTTGTTTTAGGAGTGGTTTATTATTGCGTAAGAAAAATTGTCGCATCTAGATTGCCTGTGATTCTTAGTTCTTTAGAATCATTTTTCCGTTTTTTAAATCATGAAAAAATTGAACCTAAGGCTATTGAAATTCGTGCTAATGATGAGCTAGGAGCAATGGGAAGAATCATAAATGAAAATATTGAAAAGATTCAAATATCTTTAGAACAAGATCAAAATGCTGTAGATGAATCGGTGCAAACTGCTAGAGAAATCGAAAAGGGTAATTTAACTGCAAGAATTACTAAAAATCCTATAAATCCTCAATTAGTAGAACTTAAAAATGTTCTTAATAGGATGCTTGATGTTTTACAAAGTAAAATTGGTTCTAATATGAATGAAATTAATAGAGTTTTTGATAGTTATAAGGCTCTTGATTTTAGTACAGAAGTATTTAATGCTAAAGGTGAAGTTGAGATTACAACTAATATTTTAGGCAAAGAAATTAAAAAGATGCTTTTGGCTTCTTCAAATTTTGCTAAAGATTTAGCCAATCAGTCAAAAGAGTTAAAAAATTCTATGCAAAAACTTGCTGATGGCTCTAATGCACAAGCGAGTTCTTTAGAACAATCGGCTGTAGCCGTAGAGGAGATTAATTCTTCTATGCAAAATGTAAGTGGAAAAACAGTTGAGGTTGCTTCACAAGCTGATGATATAAAAAATATTGTCAATGTGATTAAAGATATCGCTGAGCAAACGAATCTTCTTGCTTTAAATGCAGCTATTGAAGCTGCACGTGCTGGAGAACATGGGCGTGGTTTTGCAGTTGTTGCAGATGAGGTAAGACAGCTTGCGGAAAGAACAGGAAAATCCTTATCTGAAATCGAGGCAAATATTAATATACTTGTTCAAAGCGTAAATGAAGTAGCAGAATCTGTAAAAGAACAAACAGCAGGAATCACACAGATTAACGATGCTATAGCACAACTTGAAACTGTAACTAAGGAAAATGTCGAAGTTGCAAATGTCACCAATAATATAACAAATGAAGTCAATCAAATTGCTGCGGCAATTCTTGAAGATGTGAATAAAAAAAGATTTTAAAAAAGCTCATTTTTGAGCTTTTAAATTTTTTCTATATTATTTAAAATTTTTAAACACAAAACAAGTAATAAAATAATATTATTTTTCAAAGCTAATATCAAGGAAAAATAATGAAAATTGATTGTCGCAATCTATCTTGTCCTCAGCCTATAGTTGAAACAAAAAACGCTCTTGAAAAACTTCAAGAAAATGAAATTTTAGAAATTGTTTTAAATTCTATTATTTCAAAAAATAATGTTGTAAAATTTCTTAACTCTTTAAATTTAAACCCTGTTGTAGATGAAAATGCACAAGAGTTTTGCATCAAAGTACAAAAAAAGAATTTTGATTCTAGTAAAGTAAATATTCACGATTATAATGTTTTATTTTTAAAAACCGACAAAGTGGGTGAGGGTGAATTGGGACAAAATTTACTTGTAGGATTTTTAAGTACCTTAAAAAATTTAGATCATGCTCCAAGTAAAATTCTTTGCGTAAATGAAAGTGTTTTAATCAATGTTGATGAAAATCATAAAGCACATTTAGCTATGAAAGAACTTGAAAATTTAGGTATTGAGATCATAAGTTGTGGAGCTTGTCTAGAATTTTTTAATAAAAGCAAAGAACTTAAAATAGGAAATATAGGCAATGCTTATGAAATTTTAAACGAGCTTTTTGGTAAAGCAAAAATCATTACTCTATAAGGAAAAACACTGCAATATAAAAATCAAAATTTAACGCATTTTGTTAAAGCAGCAGGCTGAGCAGCGAAATTAAGCCCGGGTGGTCTTAAAACAATTTTAAATTTCATGCAAAAAACTCCTGCTTTACTTAGTGATATCGGAAATAATGAAGATGCAAGCGTATATCAAATCAGTCCCGATTTAGCTTTGGTGCAAACGCTTGATTTTATCACTCCTATAGTAGATAGTGCTTATCATTTTGGTGCTATTGCTGCAGCAAATGCTTTAAGCGATGTTTTTGCTATGGGTGCAGAGGTAATTAATGCCTTAAATATAGTAGGTTTTGATACTTGCAATCATGATTTAAACATCTTAAAAGAGCTTTTAGAAGGTGCAAATGATAAAGTTAAAGAATGTAATGCTTTAGTCGTGGGTGGCCATACTATAGAAAGCACCGAGCTTTTTTTTGGACTTAGTGTTACAGGAAAAGTACATCCTAGTAAATTTATTGCTAATAATACTTCTAAAATCGGAGATTGTATCATTTTAACCAAGCCTTTAGGAACAGGAATTTTAAGTACAGCTTTAAAGGCGCAAATGTTAAATCAAAAACATTTAGATATAATGCTTAAAAACATGATGGAGTTAAATTATAAAGCCAGTCAAATTGCTCTTAAATTTCATCCAAGTGCCATGAGTGATGTTACAGGTTTTGGACTTTTAGGACATTTAAAAGAAATGCTAAATAAAAATATTTCTTTTGAAATTTTTGAAAGTGAACTTCCTTTTTTAGATGGAGTAAAAGAGTATTTTAATATGGGTTTAATTCCTGCTGGAGCTTATAAAAATTTAGAATTTATAAAAGAACTTACCCCTGATTTAAATGAAGAAAAATTATTACTTTGTGATCCACAAACTTCAGGAGGACTTTTAATTTCTATAAGTGAAAAAGATTCCTTAGAATGTTTAAAAAAACTAGAAGATGAAAATATTCAAGCTAAAATTATTGCTAAGGTTGTAAATAAGCAAGAAAATGATATTATCATTTCTTAATTTTTGTTACTTATATACCCATTAAAATTTTTTTTTATCATTTTTTATACATTTTCTATGATTTAAAATATTATTTTTTATCTTATTTATATATTATTTATTAAAATTTATTTTATCTTAGGAGATACGAAATGATACAAAAAGCTTTGGTTTTAGCAGAAGAATTGCAAGGAAAAATAGAAGCCAATATTTCAAATTCTGAAAAAGAATTTCATGCTAAAATGCAAAAACTTCTTAATAATCCCAAAAATAAAGTTATGCTTATAGAGCTTTTAGATCGTTCTTTTAGATGTAAAGATAAAAATGCAAGTTTTGAGCTTATAGAATATACTTTGAGTAAATACGGCATAGCGGATTTTTTTAGCACTTTTGAAAAATTCCTACTTTTTAGCTTTTTAAATTTTGGCAAATTTGCTCCTAATTTAAGTGTACCTTTTTTTGTCAAACATTTAAGAGAAGATACTAAAGCTATGGTTCTAGATGCAAATCCTAGTGTTTTAGAACCACATATTAAGAAAAGAAAAGAGCAAGATAAAATTACCTTAAATGTGAATTTAATCGGCGAAGAGGTTTTAGGTGAAGCTGAGAGTAAATATCGTATGCAAAAATACGAAGAAGCCTTAAAATCAAGCTATATCACTTATATTTCCATAAAAATTACTACTATTTTTTCACAAATTAATATTATAGATTTTAATTATTCTAAAGAAGAGGTCGTAAAAAGACTAGATTATCTTTATGCTTTAGCCTTAGAAGAAGAGAAAAAACAAGGTGTATCTAAATTTATCAATCTTGATATGGAAGAATTTAGGGATTTAGAGCTCACCGTTGCAGCTTTTATGGAAAGTGTGGCTAAATTTGATATTAAAGCAGGGATTGTTTTGCAAGCTTATATTCCTGATTCTTATAAGTATCTTAAAAAACTTTTTGCTTTTTCAAAAGAGAGGGTTTTAAAAGGTATGAAGCCTATTAAGATCCGTTTTGTTAAGGGTGCTAATATGGAAAGTGAAGAAACCATTGCGTCTCAAAGGGGTTGGGAGCTTCCTACTTTTTACAAAAAAATAGATACTGATAGTAATTATAATAAAATGCTTGATTTTATTCTTGAAGGAGATAATTATAAATACATCAACATAGGAATTGCAAGTCATAATATCTTTGAGATTGCTTATGCTTATACACGCATAAGTGAAGTGGGTGCTTTGGATTCTTTTACTTTTGAAATGCTTGAAGGTATGAGTTTGCAATGTTCTTATGAATTATCTAAAATGCATGATCTAATCCTTTATGCCCCAGTTTGCGATGAAGCACATTTTAACAATGCCATTGCTTATCTTGTAAGACGCCTTGATGAAAATACAAGTGAAGATAATTTTATGCGTTATTTTTTCAATCTTAAAGTAGGAGATAAGAACTGGAATATCCAAAAAGAACTTTTTTTAAAATCTTTACAAGGCATAAAAACTCTTGATAATACTACACATCGTAAGCAAGATAGAAATAAAGAATCAAATATCATAAGTTCTTATGAAAGTAAAAAATTTAGCAATGAAAGCGATACGGATTTTATTTTAGTACAAAATAGAGCGTGGGCTAAAGAAATTAAAACTAAATATGAAAATTTAAAAGATTATGATGTTTATCCTGTTATAGGCGAACTTGATTTTAAAGCAGAAAATTTAAATGTTTTAGAAGTTAAAGATAAGATCAAAGATAGAGTTATAGGAAAGGCTTATTTAGCAGGAGAAAAAGAAATCAAACAAGCTTTAGAAGTAGCTAAAAATTCCAAATTTACACAAAAAAGTCATGATGAAATTTATCAAATTTTAGCCAAAAGTGCAAAACTGATGAGAGAAAGAAGAGGGGATTTGATAGGTTTGGCAGCTTTAGAAGTGGGCAAAACCTTTTTAGAGATCGATCCTGAAGTAAGCGAGGCTATTGATTTTATAGAGTTTTATCCGCACTCTTTAGAAGAGCTTAAAAAACAAAATCCAAAAGTTACATTCACACCTAAAGGTATAGGGGTTACCATAGCTCCTTGGAATTTTCCTATAGGAATTTCAGTAGGTACTATAGCTGCACCACTAGCCGCAGGTAATGTGGTGATTTACAAACCTTCTTCACTTTCAACTCTAACAGGTTATATGCTTTGTAAGTGTTTTTGGGATTCGGGTATTCCAAAAGATGCTTTGATTTTCTTACCTTCAAAAGGAAGTGATATTTCTAAATATTTACTTATTGATGAAGCGATTAAATTTTCAATTCTTACAGGAGGAGAGGATACTGCTTATGCCATGTTAAAAGCTAATCCAACCTTGCTTTTAAGTGCTGAAACTGGCGGAAAGAATGCGACTATAGTTTCTAAATTTGCTGATCGTGATAGTGCGATTAAAAATATCATTCATTCTGCTTTTAGCAATAGCGGTCAAAAATGTTCAGCTACTTCTTTGCTAGTCTTAGAAGAAGAGGTTTATCATGATGAAGAATTTAAAAAGACTTTAGTGGATGCTGCGAGTTCTATGGCAGTGGGCAATCCTTTTGAATTTAAAAATAAATTAGGTACTTTAGCTGATAAGCCAAGTTCTAAAGTTCAAAAGGCCTTAGATGAATTACAACCTTATGAAGAATGGGCATTAAAACCTAAGTTTTTAGAGGATAATCCTTATTTGATGACTCCAGGCATAAAATATGGCACTAAAAAGGGTGATTTTACTCATATGAATGAACTTTTTGTACCGATTTTAAGTGTGATGAAGGCTAAAGACTTAAAAGAAGCTATTGATATAGTAAATTCCACAGGTTATGGTTTAACTGCAGGTTTTGAAAGCTTAGATGAAAGAGAATGGGAGTATTTTCACACTCACATAGAAGCAGGAAATATTTATATCAATAAACCAACCACAGGGGCTATAGTGCTGCGTCAACCTTTTGGTGGGATTAAAAAATCAGCTATAGGTTTGGGTAGAAAAGTGGGAATTTATAATTATATCACTCAATTTTTAGAGATTAAGCAAGAAGATTTTGATGATCATTTAATTGAAGATAAATTTTCAAAAAAATTAGCACAAATAGATTTAAAAGAAGCACAAGATTTTATAAACAATTTAATTAAAATGTCTCAATCTTATGCTTATCATTATAAAAACGAGTTTAGTGTTTCAAAAGATTATGTCAATATTCGTGGAGAAGATAATCTTTTTTCTTATACTAAAATAAAGAATATGGTTTTAAGACTTTGTGGAAATGAAAGCTTAAAAGATGTTTTAGGTGTGGTTTTAGGTGCAAATATTGCAAATATTGATCTAAGTATCAGTTATGATGAACAAGATGTTAGTATGATAGAACGAATTGTTCAAAGCATAGGAGCAAAAGTATTGTTTTTAAAAGAAAATAAAGAAAATTTTATCAAGAGTATTAAAGAATATGAAAGAGTGCGTTATTTAGCAAAGCCAGATGTAAATGATGAGATTTATAAAGAGGCTGCAAAGCTTGCTAAAATCATTATAAGAGAAAAGCCATTATTAAATGGTCGTTTTGAACTTTTAAATTATTTTAATGAAAAAGCTTTAAGTATATCTTTTCATCGTTATGGAAATTTAGGCATTAGAGCAATATCTTAATGATCAAGGAGAGATTGATGGAAGTGGTTCAAATTAATACCCCAATAGCAGTGATGTTTGTAGTGTATGCCTTATTAATGCTTTATATAGGTTTTTATTTTTATAAGCAAAATAAAAATTCAGAGGATTATTTTCTAGGTGGGCGTACTATGGGGCCTGTGATATCTGCACTTAGCGCAGGGGCTTCTGATATGAGTGGTTGGCTTTTAATGGGTTTACCAGGAGCTTTATATGTAAGTGGTTTTATAGATTCTTATATTGCAATTGGGCTTACTATAGGAGCTAGTTTAAATTGGATTTTTGTGGCAAAAAGACTTAGAATTTATACCAGTGTGATTGCAAATTCTTTGACTATTCCTGATTATTTTGAAACTCGTTTTGATGATGATAAACATATACTGCGCATCGTATGTGCGGTGGTAATTTTGATATTTTTTACCTTTTATGTTTCATCAGGGCTTGTAAGCGGAGCAAAACTTTTTGAAAGTACTTTTGGTATCAGATACGATTATGCTTTAACTACTGGAACGATTATTATTGTTGCTTATACTTTTTTAGGTGGATATAAGGCGGTTTGTTGGACGGATATGATACAAGGGCTTTTAATGATGATGGCTTTAATTATTGTACCTTTGGTTATGCTTTATCATTTAGGTGGTTTTGGTGAAGCGATGAATATAGTAAGAGAAATAAAGCCACAAGCTTTATCTATGGGCGAAGGAGTAGGAATTGTAAGCATTATATCTGCACTTGCTTGGGGTTTGGGTTATTTTGGTCAACCACATATTTTAGTGCGTTTTATGTCGATTCGTTCTACTAAAGATATTCCTATGGCCACTTTTATAGGTATTGCTTGGATGGCGGTTTGTCTTTTAAGTGCTTGTATGATAGGTATTTTAGGTATAGCTTATGTGCATAAATTTGAATTAAGTTTGCAAGATCCTGAAAAGATTTTCATCGTGATGTCGCAGCTTTTATTTAATCCTTGGATAGCAGGTATTTTACTCAGTGCTATTTTAGCGGCTATTATGAGTACGGCAAGTTCACAATTGCTGGTTTCAAGTTCTACTATAGCGGAAGATTTTTATAAAAAGATTTTTAGAGAAGATGCACCAAGTCATATTGTATTAAATTTAGGTAAATTAGGTGTTTTATTGGTAGCTGTAATAGCGTTTTTGATTTCTACTGATAAAAACTCAAGTGTTTTGAGTATAGTTTCTTATGCATGGGCTGGATTTGGAGCTTCTTTTGGTTCTGTAATGCTTTTTTCTTTATTTTGGAGTAGGATGACAAGAGTAGGAGCGATCTTAGGTATGATAACAGGAGCTGCTACTGTGGTGCTTTGGAAGAATTTTGCAAATTCAGGTCTTTATGAAATAGTTCCAGGGTTTTTAGTAGCTTCGGTGGTGATTATTATTGCAAGTTTGTTTACAAATGTAAGATCTGGAACTAAGGCAGCTTATGAAAAGATGTTAAAAGAGCTTTGAGAATAAAAGCCTTTTTTAAGGCTTTTGGATTAAAAATCTTAGTGTGGGTCCACTTTGATCGATTTCAAGCACTTTAAAACCACGGTTTTTTACATCTTGAGGTATGGAATTGATACTTTGTGGGCAATCGCAAAGCACTTCCAAAATTTCTCCACTTTTAAGCTTAGGTAAGACATCAAGTGTTGCTATAGCAGGATAAGGACAAGCTTCACCTTGTAAATTTAAACTATAAGTAATTTTCACTGTTTATCCTTTAAGTTGATTTTTAAAAAAGTGTTTTTTGTAAAATACTACAAAAACAAACATTAAGATGAATAAAATAAGGTTGATAAAAAATCCATTTAAATTGCCAAATTCAGTTAAAAGATTGATTTTTATACCTTCTTTAAAAGCTTTTGGTAAAAAGTCATAACTTAAAGCTAAAATCATAGTTCCTATTATATTTGCAATTCCTACTATTATAAAATGACTTTGTCCTTCAAAGGCACGATAAGTCCAACCACACTCGCAACCTCCGGCAAAAACTATACCAAAACCAAACAAAAATGCTCCCACAGCTACAGCAGGAGAAAGTTCTATGAGTTTGCTAGTATGACCTTGCAAGATAAAAGCAAAAGCGATTAAAGAGGCGATAATCATACCGATTAATGCGCCTTTTATAGCATTATCTCTACCAAATAAAAATAAATCTCTAAAGCAAGAAGTAAAACAAATTTGCCCTCTAGAAATAACAAAGCCAAAAACAAAACCAAAAATCAGTGCTAAAGCTAGAAGACTTTGTTTGTTTTGTGTGCTGATATTGCCATTTGTAAAAACAAGATAAAACACCCAAACTAAAAAGGCTATGAAAAGCAATATGCCTAAGTTAAAATATAATTTTGTACGCAAACTTTGCTTGTTTAACGGCAAGTTTTCTTTATTTACACGTTCTAATTTAGCTTTAGGTTTAAAAAAGGAAGTGTTGCAAATTTTCACTCCTAGATAAATTCCTAAAACCATAAAAACAGTAAAAAGCCAAGTGTGTAAAGAAAAATAAGGTAAACCTGTAAAAAAATTAGCTAAATTGCATCCAAATGCAAGTCTTGCTCCATATCCTGAAAGAATTCCACCTACTATTGCTTGAAAAATTCTTATATTGCTAGCAGGTAGACGAAATTTGACTTTGTTAGCTAAAAGTGCGGCTACTAAACAACCTATAAACATACCTATGAGCATAATACCATCAGTTCTTGTTAAAGGGGTTCCATTTAAATTTTGCTTTTGGTAATAAGAATATCCATCTAAATTCATACCTAAAAGCTCTAAAAACTCGCCACCCCAACGTGTCATTTCTCCAGTAACAGCCCAAACGCCACCAAAAATCCCAAAATACACTGCACTTAAAATTCCAAGTGCAATCATAGAACGGGAATTGTCCCAAAAATTGATTAAATATTTTTGTTTAAAAGAATTCAAAGAAAGATCCTAAAAATGTAATCATCAAAACTTGATGCTAAAAAAGAGTGAGATTATAGCTTAAATTTAATATGAAGTCAAAAAGAATATTGATAAATTTATTTTGTTTTTCATTAAAAATCGCTATAATTATCACTTTGGAAGATTAGCGTATCTGGTGATCGCCACTGACTTCAAATCAGATGAAAGGATAGTTGACTATTCTTTGGGGAGTTCGATTCTCTCATCTTCTCGCCAATATTAAGTAAAATCAAGGAAATTTTTATGAGCAAAGCAGATATTATTGTCGGCATTCAATGGGGCGATGAAGGAAAAGGTAAGGTAGTTGATAAATTATGTGAAAATTATGATTTTGTTTGCAGAAGTGCAGGTGGACACAATGCAGGACATACGATTTGGGTAAATGGTGTAAGATATGCGCTTCATCTTATGCCAAGTGGAGTTTTGCATCCAAGATGTATTAATATTATCGGAAATGGAGTTGTGGTTTCTCCTGAAGTATTGATTGCTGAAATGGCTCAATTTGAAAATTTAAAAGGTAGATTATATATCAGCGATAGAGCTCATTTAAATTTAAAACATCATTCTTTAATAGACATTGCAAAAGAAAAGCTCAAAGGCAAAAATGCCATAGGAACAACAGGTAAGGGTATAGGACCTTCTTATGCAGATAAGATTAATCGTACAGGACATAGAGTTGGAGAGCTTTTAGAACCACAAAGACTTTGCGAGGCTTTGATAAAAGATTTTGAAGCTAATAAAACTTTTTTTGAAATGCTTGAAATTGAAATTCCAAGTGCTGAAGAATTGCTTGCTGATTTAAAACGTTTTAATGAAATTTTAACTCCTTATATTACAGATACTACAAGAATGCTTTGGAAGGCTTTAGATGAAGATAAAAGAGTACTTTTAGAAGGAGCTCAGGGCTCTATGCTTGATATTGATCATGGAACTTATCCTTATGTTACAAGTTCAAGTACTATTTCAGCAGGCGCTTTAACAGGACTTGGGTTAAATCCTAAAGAAGCGGGAAATATTATAGGTATTGTAAAAGCTTATGCAACGCGTGTGGGAAATGGAGCTTTTCCTACTGAGGATAAGGGCGAAGATGGAGAAAAAATTGCGCAAATTGGAAAAGAGATTGGCGTAAGCACGGGACGCAAAAGACGCTGTGGATGGTTTGATGCGGTTGCTGTAAGATATACAGCAAGGCTTAATGGTCTTGATGCTTTATCTTTGATGAAGCTTGATGTTTTAGATGGTTTTGAAAAGATAAAAATTTGTCGTGCTTATGAATATAAGGGTATGGAAATCGACTATATACCAAGTGATTTAGAAAATGTTCAACCTATTTATGAAGAAATGGATGGTTGGGATAAAGTTTTTGGTATAAAAGATTATGATTTATTGCCAGAAAATGCTAAAAAATATATAGCAAGACTTGAAGAGCTTGCAGGGGTTAAGGTAAAGTATATTTCTACTAGCCCTGAAAGAGATGATACTATCATCTTATGAAAAGTAAATATAATTCTGTTGTAAAGGTAAGAAAACAACAACTTGATAAAGCAGAATCAAATCTTAATCAAGCCAAACAAAGACAGCTTGAACATGAAAAAGCTTATGAACTTTCACGCCAAGAGTGTGAAAGTTTAGGCGTATTGCCAAAATCAGGATCTATAGCAGAGTTAAGATCGAATTTAAGTATGGCACAAGTAGGACGCGAGGCTTTGGCAAGAGCTAAGGAGAAAGTAGAACTTTCTAAAAAAGAAATGAATCATTATCAGTTTTTATATCAAAAAGCACATTTAGATTATGAAAAAATGAAGGTTTTAGAAGCCGAGGAAATTAAACAAAAGCAAAAAGAATTTGCTAAGGCTGAAGAAAAATTTTTAGATGAAATTGCAATCAGTCGTTTTTTCAAAGGAGAAAAAGATGATTAAAAAATTTATATTGTTAGTTTTTATTTCAAGTGTAGTTTTTGGAGCTGAACAAGATTGTGAGCAGTATTTTGAAGCTAGAAAAGCTCAAATTGAATTGCAAACTAGAGAATTTGATGAAGCAAGACAATCTTTAGAAGCTTATAAAGCCTCTTTTGAAGCTTTGCAAAAAGAAAGGTTTGAAAATTTAGAAAAAAAAGAGGCTGAGGTTAATGCAACTTTGGCAAAAATTGAAGAATTAAAGCTTGAAAACGCAAGGCTTGTAGAAGAACAACAAAAGATTTTAAATTCAATCAATGATAAAACTCAAGGTAGGGTTAAAGAAATTTATTCCCAAATGAAAGATGCAGCCATTGCAGATGTTTTAAGTCAAATGGATGCAGAGGATGCAAGCAAAATAATGCTTTCTTTGGAATCGCGTAAAATTTCAGGTGTTTTATCTAAAATGGATCCAAAAAAAGCTAGCGAGCTTACTTTGCTTTTGAAAAATTTAGATAATAATGCTAGTAATTAGGTGATTAAAATAATGAAAATTTTTCATTTTTAACATTCTTTTACCAAAAATAAGCTATTATTTCAAACATTATCAAATAAAAGGTTTTTAAGATGCGTATAAAATTACCACATATTCCTTATATCGCAAATAAAATGATGTTAGATATAGCTAATTCTTCTTTTGTAGAAATTAAAGATCAATTAGAAAAGCTTAAGGTATGTATAATAGAAGTTTTAGAGAAAGATATTCTAAGTGAAAGAAAATTAGATGAAAGAGTAAAAGAGCTTTTAGAGCAACAAGAAGATGAAATGGAGCTTATGCAAGTAGATCGTAAAAATATGTTTTGGCTTGTGAAGAAAAAGTTAGCTCCTGAATTTAATGTGATTTTAGATTCTGAAGATAGACATAATCATCTAGCGCATCAAATTTTAGAAGAACTTGTAGAGAATGATTATATTAATTTTATAGTGAGTGAAAATAGAGTTAAAAATTTAATCTTTTCAAGCATAGAGTCTTATCTTAAAATTTATGAAAAACTTGAAGATGAGGTTTATGAGAAAATTAGCAATTATAAAACAAAACCTATTCCAGGTAGCGAAGAATACGATCTTATCTTTGAAAAACTCTATCAAGAAGAGCTCAGAAAAAAAGGTATGTTTTAATGAAGGCTTATATTTATTTAGAAAATGATATTTTTTTAAGTACTAAGGCTTTTGGAAAGAGCGGTACTTTTTTTGGAGAGCTTGTATTTAACACTTCTTTAACAGGGTATCAAGAAATTATTTCAGATCCTTCTTATGCGGGGCAATTTATCGTATTTTCCATGCCAGAAATTGGTATAGTGGGAACCAATGAAAATGATAATGAAAGTAAGGAAATTTTTGCAAGTGGTGTTTTAATGCGTGAATTAAGTTCTAGTTTTTCAAATTTTCGCGCTAAAGAAAGTTTACAAGATTATCTTGAAAAACATGGAAAAATAGGAATTTATGAACTTGATACGAGATATCTAGTAAAAATGATAAGAAATAATGGCAATTTAAGAGCTGTAATTTCAACTGAAATTTCAAATAAAGAAGATTTAAAAATCGCCTTAGAAAAATCAGCAAAAATTGATGAAGTAAATTTTGTAAAAGAAGTTAGCACTAAGAAAAATTATTCTCATAAACAAGGCGTTTGGAACGCTAGTTTTCAAAAATTTAATGATGCTAAAAGAAGTGAGAAAAAAGTTGCTGTTATAGATTATGGTGTTAAAACAAATATCTTAAATGAACTTGTAGAAGTAGGTTTTGAAGTAGAAGTTTATCCATATAATGTTAAAGCAGATGAGTTGATTACTCTGTATAAAAAAGGTGAAATTCAAGGCGTGTTTCTTTCTAATGGTCCAGGTGAGCCAAGGATTTTAAAACAAGAGATTGCAGAGATTAAAAAACTTGCAGAAGCTAAAATTCCTATGCTTGGAATTTGCTTAGGTCACCAGCTTTTAAGTAATGCTTTTGGATATGAAACTTATAAAATGAAATTTGGACAACATGGAGCAAATCATCCTGTGATCAATCTTGATACAAAAACGGTAGAAATTACCGCACAAAATCATAATTATAATGTTCCAGAAGAATTAGCTCAAGTGGCTCATATCACTCATAGAAATTTATTTGGCGATAATGTTGAAGGAGTAAGATATAAAGACTATCCTATTATTTCAGTACAACATCATCCAGAAAGTTCTTCAGGTCCTCATGAAAGTAAGTATATTTTTAAAGAATTTATGAATTTGATGTGAGTATAGATTTTTTAGCTATTATCAGCGTTGCTTTTTTATCTAGTTTTGGACATTGCTATTCTATGTGTGGTGGTTTTAATTTACTTTTTATAAATTTGAATTCAAAAAGCAATAATTTATTTTTATTAACTTTTATTTATCATTTGTTTAGAATTTTTGCTTATATTGTTTTAGGGATAATTTTTGGGGCTTTTGGGAATATCTTGGCAATCAATGCTAAGGTTCAAAGTTTGTCATTTTTTATTCTTGGTATATTTATGATGATTTTGGGTTTTGCTCTTATTTTTAGAGGCAATATGTTATCTTTTATTGAAAATAATGTTTTTTTTGATAGTTTTGTAAAGAAAATTATTAAAAAATCTAAAAATTTTAAAGGATTAAAATCAGCCATATTTTTAGGATTTTCAAATGGTTTTGTTCCTTGTGGATTGGTGTATTTTTTTATAGCCAATGCAATGAGTAAGCAAAATATTTTTGAAGGTATTTTGGTAATGATGATTTTTGGAATATCAACTTTACCTGCGATGTTATTTTTTTCTAAAATTTCACAGTTTTTTAGTGATTTTTTGAAAAATTTATTTAATTATTTATCGTATGGCGTTATTGTTTGTTACGGTATAAATCTTGCCTATATAGGTTTTAAGGCTTTTCAATGAAAGATTTTTTTAAAGATCAGTTTTTTAAAGCTCTTGAAAAAAATACAATTTTTTCAAGAGCTGATGTTCAAGGAAATTTAATTTTTGTCAGTGATAAACTTTGTCAAATAAGTGGATATAGTAAAAAAGAGCTTATAGGAAAAAAACATTCAATATTTAAACATCCAGATGTTGAGGAATGTTATATTGAAGAACTTTTAAAAAAACTTTCATATAAAAAACCTTATCAAGTTATTTTTAAAAATATTGATAAATTAGGCAAAACTTTCTATCTTGAAACTTTATTAATCCCCATATTGGATAAAAATAATGAATTAATAGAAATAGTAGCATTCTCTCATGATGTTAGTAATTCTTTTAAGCTTAATGAAGAGCTTGCTCTAAATCACGCTAAATTAAGAGAATTAAGTATTAATCTTGAAAATACAGTTAAAAATCACCAACAAGAATTTATACAGTTAGGTAAAAAATTTGAGAAAAAAATGCAAATTGCCTTGGAAAAAAATGAAAAAGATATTAAAATAGCATATGAAGAGATTTTGAAATCTTCATTAGAACAAATGATTAGCGATATAGCACATCAATGGAGACAACCGTTAAATGAGCTCGGTATTGCCATGTTTCAAATGAAGCAAAATCTTAAAGATGAAAAAGGATTTGCTGAAATTTACTCACAATCAAAAGATATGATTAAAAATATGTCAGAAACAATTGATGTGTTTAGAACTTTGTTTAACAAAGGAGTAGAGCAGTGTGTATTTATAAAAGAGACTTTAAATAAAGCCTTGGAAATTGCTTTTGAAACTATAGAAAAAAATCATGTAAATATTAATATTGTTTCGAAAAGTGATTATGAAGTTTTGGCATATGAGAATGGTTTAATAAGAGTTTTTCTTAATTTGATTTTAAATTCAATAGAAGCATTTAAAAACAAAAAAAGGAAAATCATAACAATAAATTTTTCAAAATTTGGAAAAAATTATCTGAAAATTACAATAAAAGATAATGCTGGTGGGATTGATAAAGAAAATTTAGATAAAATTTTTCAACCTTATTTTACAACAAAACATCCTAGTCAAGGTATAGGAGTAGGACTTTATATAAGTAGACAAATTATCGAAAGTTTCCAAGGAAAAATAAAAGTTAAAAATGGAAAAGACGGGGCTTGTTTTGAGATATTTTTAAAACTAAAAGAGAGGGTAGAGTAGAAATGTCACAAGAATGTAAAGAATTGATAATATTAGTAGTTGAAGATGAGGTTAAGGCTAGAGAATCAATGATTAATATATTAAGCGAACGCTTTAGTAAAGTAATCGGAGCTCAAAATGGAGATGAGGGGCTTAAAAAATTTAAAAAATTTAAGCCAGATTTAGTTATCACAGATATTGCTATGCCTATTATGGATGGACTGGATATGGCAAGAGAGATTAAAGAAATTTCAGATGATGTTCCAATTGTTGTTCTTAGTGCGTATTCAGAGAAAGAGAGACTTTTGCGTTCTATTGATATTGGTATAGATAAATATTTGATTAAACCTGTTGATATAGAAGAGTTGTTTAAAGTTTTAGATTATCTGATAGGTGAAAAAATTGAAGCAAATATGCTTGTAAAAATTTCTGAAGAATATCAATTTAACAAAACTAAACGAACTTTAATTTACAGTGGTGAAGAAATTGTTTTAACTAAAAAAGAATTGGCTTTTATTTCTTTGCTTTTAAAGCAACCTGGGGCTTTGGTTTTGCATGAAGATATTAAGAAAAATGTTTGGATAGGTGAACATGTGAGCGATACTGCTGTTAGAACTTTTATAAAAAGAGTAAGAGATAAAGTGGGTGAAGATTTTATAAAAAATGTGCCAAGTTTAGGTTATAAGATAAATATCAATAAATAAGACTGATTTAACCTTAAAATATAAAGCATAACAAATGATTAACAAAATTGTTGTTTTTAAGAAAAAATGTATAATTAATATTCTATAATATTCTCTTGTTATCAAAAATTTTAAGGAGAAAGTCGATGCATCCAGGTAATGTATTAAATTACGACTATACGGTTACAAGATATTTTATGTTTGCGACCATATTGTTCGGCATTGTTGGTATGGCTATAGGAACTCTTATAGCTTTTCAAATGGCATATCCTAATTTAAACTATTTAGCAGGAGAATATGCCACTTTTTCAAGACTTAGACCACTTCATACTTCGGGTGTGATTTTTGGTTTTATGCTTTCAGGGATTTGGGCAACTTGGTATTATATAGGTCAGCGTGTTCTTAAAGTGAGTATGGCTGAGTCAAGATTTTTAATGGCTGTTGGTAAGCTTCATTTTTGGCTTTATATGCTTACTATGGTTTTAGCTGTTATATCTTTGTTTATGGGTGTGACTACATCTAAAGAATATGCAGAGCTTGAGTGGCCTTTAGATATTCTTGTTGTTCTTGTTTGGGTTTTATGGGGTGTAAGTATTTTTGGACTTATTGGAATTCGCCGTGAAAAAACCCTTTATATTTCTCTATGGTATTATATAGCTACATTTTTAGGTATAGCTATGCTTTATCTTTTTAACAACATGGAAGTACCAACTTATTTTGTTACTGGAATGGGTAAATGGTGGCATAGTGTATCAATGTATGCAGGAACAAATGATGCTTTAGTACAATGGTGGTATGGACATAATGCTGTGGCATTTGTATTTACTGTGGGTATTATTGCTCAAATTTATTACTTCTTGCCAAAAGAAAGTGGTCAGCCGATTTTCTCTTATAAACTCTCTTTATTTGCATTTTGGGGCTTAATGTTTGTTTATCTTTGGGCAGGTGGTCACCATTTGATTTATTCAACTGTACCTGATTGGATGCAAACTATGGGTTCGGTTTTCTCTGTAGTATTGATTTTACCTTCTTGGGGTTCAGCGATTAATATCTTGCTTACTATGAAAGGTGAGTGGAGTCAGCTTCGCGAGAGTCCGTTGATTAAATTTATGATTTTGGCATCAACTTTCTATATGTTCTCAACACTTGAAGGGCCAATTCTTTCAATTAAATCTGTTAATGCTTTAGCACACTTTACAGATTGGATTCCAGGACATGTTCATGATGGAACATTAGGTTGGGTAGGATTTATGACTATGGCCGCGCTTTATCATATGACTCCTAGAGTTTTCAAAAGAGAGCTTTATAGCAAATCTTTAATGGAAGCTCAATTTTGGATCCAAACCACAGGTATAGTTCTTTATTTTGCTTCAATGTGGATTGCGGGTATTACTCAAGGTATGATGTGGAGAGCGACAGATGAGTATGGTAACTTGCTTTATAGCTTTATTGATACTGTTGTGGCTATTGTTCCTTATTATTGGATTAGAGCGATTGGTGGATTGTTGTATCTTATCGGTTTCTTTATGTTTACTTATAATATTTACAAAACAATTGCTTGTGGAAGAGTGCTTGATAAAGAACCAAAAAGCGCTTCGCCTATGGCAGCATAAAAAGGAGAAAATATGTTTAGTTGGTTAGAAAAAAATCCATTCTTTTTTGCTGTAGCTGTTTTTGTAGTGATTGCTTATGCAGGCATAGTTGAAGTTTTACCAAATTTTGCAGAAAATGCAAGACCAATTGAAGGTAAAAAACCTTATACGGTTTTACAACTTGCAGGGCGTGCAGTATATATTAAAGATAGTTGTAATGCTTGTCATTCACAGCTTATTCGTCCATTTAAATCAGAAACAGATCGTTATGGTATGTATTCTGTAAGTGGTGAATTTGCTTATGATAGACCTTTTCTTTGGGGCTCAAAAAGAACAGGACCTGATCTTGCTCGTGTAGGAAATTATAGAACGGCTGATTGGCATGAAAATCATATGTGGGATCCTACTTCTGTTGTTCCAGATTCTATTATGCCTTCATATAAGCATATGTTTAAAAATAATGCAGATATTGAAACTGCTTATGCTGAGGCTTTAACTGTGAAAAAAGTTTTCAATGTTCCTTATGATGCAGAAAATGGAACAAAACTTGGTTCTTGGGAAGATGCACAAGCTGAAGTAAAAGCTGAAGCTCAGGCTATAGTTGATCAAATGAAAAATCAAGAAGTAAAAGATGCTTTTGCTAAAGGTGAAATCAAAGAAATAGTTGCTTTGATCGCTTATTTAAATAGTTTAAAGTAAGATGATGGAACATTTATCAATAGTTTTTGATGTGATTAAAAATTTAATCACATTTGATTTAGCAACAGTTCAAAAACATGAGTGGGAGATTTTCCAAGGTTATGGTTTTTTTGCACTCGTGATGTTTTTGTCAATAGTATTATATGCGTATTTGTATCATTTATATAGAACAGAAAAAAAAGGCGAGAGAAATTATGAAAATTATGCAAACCTTGCCTTAAAAGATGATATTGATGATAGTGTATTAGAAAGTAAAAGGAGTGCTTAATGCAATGGTTAAATTTAGAAGATAATGTTAATCTCTTATCTTTAATTGGAGCTATTCTTATCATTTTAATCACACTGGTTATTGTGGGTAGAATGTTTAAGCAAATGAAAGAAAAAAAAGGCAAGTCAGAGCTTAGTGAACATAGTTGGGATGGAATAGGAGAGTATAAAAATGCTGTTCCTACTGGTTGGGCTGTGGTATTTTTCCTGACTATTGTTTGGGCTATTTGGTATTTTCTATGGGGATATCCTTTAAATTCTTTTTCAAGTATAGGTCAATATAATGAAGAAGTAGCAACTCATAATACAAAATTTGAAGAAAAATTTAAAAATTTATCTCCTGAAGATAAAATAGCAATGGGTCAAAATATCTTTTTAGTTCAGTGTTCGGCTTGTCATGGAATTACAGGAGATGGTATCAATGGTAAAGCTCAAAATTTAAATATTTGGGGTAGTGAAGAAGGTATAATCAATGTAATTAAACATGGTTCAAAAGGTATGAATTTTCCAGGTGGAGAAATGCTTGGTGCTGCTGATTTAGGTGTAGCAGAAGAAGATATCCCTGCTATTGCTGCTTATGTAGCAAAAGATCTTTCAGCTATTAAGAAAACTGCAAATGAAAATTTAGTAGCAAAAGGTAAAGAAGCTTATGCAACTTGTGCAGCATGCCATGGAGAAGATGGAAAAGGTCAAGATGGAATGTTCCCAGATCTTACAAAATACGGTTCTGCAGCTTTTGTAGTAGATGTTTTACATAGTGGTAAGGCTGGTTTTATAGGAACAATGCCGAGTTTTCCAACACTTAATGATATTCAAAAAGAAGCTGTTGGCGAGTATGTAATTTCTCTTTCAAGGGGTGAATGATGGAAAATAATAATAGATGCGTGTTTTCTCTTTCAGGTGTTACAGGTATGTTAATTGCTACGGTTTTGTTGCTTGCTATCTTAGCAGTTTTAACTATTTGGGGTCTTAAAGCTCAGCAAGAAGTGATGCAAAAGCCATATAGTCTTAAAGATGTACAAAGTGTAAAGATGTTTGGTTCAAAAGAACAAGATCATAGAAGTATAAAGGAAGCACAATGAGTAAGGCTTTGGAATATTTAATTGTTATTGGTTTAGTTGTTGCTGCTGCAATCACCGCTTGGTCGGTTTTGACCGTAAATCATCTTCATATAGGATGAAAAAAATATTACAAGATGGCTTTTTTTTAGCTATCTTCTTCTTTGTTTTATTGCCTTCTAGGGTTTTTGCTCTTGATGCTGTGCTTTTTAATGAAAATATTTTAAGTCAAAAAGTAAGTAACGAGATTAATCTTATAGGAAAAGAGCTTTACCAAAAAAGTAATATTTTTATCGGCGTTATGGTTGGTGATAAAACTGAAATTGAAACTTTATTAAATAAACAAAAAGAACTTCCTCAATCTTATATATTGCTTCTTTTGTCAAAAAATTCTCACAAAGTTGATATAGTGGGCTCAAAAGGTGCTTTAGCTTTGATTGATAAAGAAGCTGTGCTTAGTCCTTATCCTGGAACAGGATCTATTTTGCCGATATTAGCTACAAATAAAGGTGATATTTATAATGCTGCTATACTTAATGGTTATGCAGATATTGTAGATCGTGTGGCAAAATCCTTGGGATTACAATTAGAACATTCTATAGGTAATGCAAATCGTGATACTATCAATATTTTAAGAATACTTATCTATGGATTTATTTGCTTTGCATTGTTATACTATGCACAAAGAAGAATAAAGAGGAAAAAAAATGTTAGAAACTAAAAAAAGTTTTTGGCCTTATGGTATTTTGCTTTCACTTTTGGCTATAATTATTGCTTGTATTGTAACGATTTTTATAGCAAGTCACCATCCTGTGTATGAGGATGATTTTTATTTTGACTCTTATCAAAATGTTGAAAATAATTACAATCAAATACAAAAACAACAAGTAAATTTTGATAAATTTTTTAAAGTAAATTTTCAAAATGATAAAATCACTTTTATAGGTAAAAGAAAAATTCCTAGTTATGAAGTGGATCAAAATTCCTATGTTGCAAATTTTAAAATTTCTGCATTGCAAAATATAAATTCTAATGATTTAAAAGTTCAAGTTCTTCTTACAAGACCATTCACTAAAAATTTTGATCAAAAGTTAGAAGGACAAGTTAAAAATGGAATTTTAAGTATCGCTTTACCTAAATTAGATAAAGGTAGATGGGAGCTTAAGCTAAAGTTTTATGCAAATCAAGAAACAGTGGGTTTTTTTAGCTACGAATTAAATGCTCAATGAAATTAAGAATTTTTAGCTCTTCAAGGCAAATTAGAGAATATTATAATCAAAAAAAACAGCAAAATGCTTTATTAGATAGTGCTATTCATATAGGTGAATTTTTAGATAAAGTTTGTTTGAGCAATTTTCATAAAGCAAGTTCTTATGAAAGTTTGCTTTTAATGCAAGAAGCTTGTCTAAAAAGTAAGGATTTAGAAAAAAAACTAGGAATTTCGGTAGAATTTTTTGCTTTTTTGAAAAATAACGAATATCTTTTTTCTTTTTTTAAAGAACTGAGTTTGGAAAAAAAAAGCATAGAAGATCTTAAAAACAATGATTATTATGCCACCTATAATGAACATTTGGAAATTTTAGATGAGGTATATAAGAATTATCTTGCTTTGCTTGAAAAGAATTCTTTTTATGATGATCTTTCTTTACCTAAAAATTACACTCTTAATAAAGATTTTTTAGATGAGTATGAAGCTATAGTTTATGATTTGCAAGGTTTTTTAAGTAAATTTGAAGAAAATTTATTAAGTGAAATTTCTCAGATTAAAGAAGTGGTTTTAAGTTTTAAAACGAGTAAATTTAATCTTAAATATCTTTTAAAACTTGATTTTTTAAAAATATTTGATTTAAAAATAAACACTCATTATGAAATCAATCTTTCAAAACAAGAGATCTTAAAAGAAGAAATTTTTAAAACAAAAAATTCAAAAATTAAACTCAAATCTTTTGAATTAAGGGCTTTGCAATGTGCTTTTGTTATGGATGAAATTTCACATTTTGTACGCAAAGGTTTAAAGCCTGAAAATATTGCAGTTATAACTCCAGATGAAAGTTTTTGTGAGTTTTTAAGACTTTTTGATAAAGACAATATGCTTAACTTTGCAAGTGGAATTAGTATTAAAGAGAGTTTGTTTTATCAAAAATTTCAAGCACTTTATGAAAGTGCTAGTAGTGCTTCTTTTATTTATAAAAATCAAGAGGATTATTTTGAAGACACGCAGATGATTTTTGATTATCACAATACGCTTTTACATTCTTTAAAACTTGATTTTATAGAGTTTAAAAAGTATTTTGATGAGAAATGTGATTTTGAATATTTTGAAAAATTACTTGCTTTGTTTTTAGAAAATGAAAAGCAAGAGCTTATTTATTTGATACGAAAAGAACTTTATTTTATTAAAGATTTATTGAAAAATCAGTCTTTAACTCTTAAAGAGTTGATCCATCTTTTTTTCATGCAAATTTCACAACTTTCCCTTAGTGATGTAGGTGGAGGTAAGGTTACGGTAATGGGACTTTTAGAAAGTCGTGGGCTTTGTTTTGATGGAGTGATTTTGGTTGATTTTAATGAAGAATTTATTCCTAAAAGAAGTGTTAATGAGCTTTTTTTAAACAATGAAGTGCGTAAAAAAGCAGGATTGATTAGCTATGATAGAAGAGAAAATTTACAAAGATTTTATTATGAAAGCTTGATGAAGAATGCTTTAGAAGTAAGTATTTGCTTTGTGGAAAATGAAGAAAAAAGCAAATCACGTTTTTTAGATGAACTTGATTTTGACTTTTTTTATGAAACTCATATCCACCAAAAAGCTTATCTTAATGCTTTAAAATTAGACTATGAAGGCATAAAACCTAATCTAACTCCTATAAAAGCTCCTATTTTAAAGCATAATCCTTTCGAGTTTCCGCTTTCTTTTAGTCGTTTTAATTTATTGGAAAATCAAAAAAGAACTTATTATTATCGTTATATTTTAAATTTAGCAGAACCTAGGGTTTTAAGCGAGGAAAGCAAAGCGAAAAATCAAGGAAATTTTATCCATAAAATGCTTGAAATTTATTATAAAAATTATGCAAATAATAATTTTGATATAAAAGTTTTTGCAAATTTATTGGATAAAGAATATCAAAAATACAATATCAGTGAACTTGATCTTGAAGTATTTAAATTAAAATTTATACAATTTGCTAAAAATGAAAAAGAGCATTTTTCAAAAGGCTTTTATGTCGCACATACAGAGCTTGAGTTAAACAATATTTTAAAGCTCGGAACAGATAGTATAAAACTTAAGGGTACTATAGATCGTATCGATAGTTCAAAAGAAGGTAATTTGATTATTGATTATAAAAGTGGAAAAGTGCCAAGTAATTCTTATCAACTTGCTTTTTACCAAGCTTTATATGATGAAAATGCAAGCGTGGGTTTTTATGATTTAAATAGTATGCAAATATTGCATCAAAAAGCCAAAAGTTTAGATGAGCTAAGAGAAAGACTTAAAGATTTAGTTCTTATGAGTAAGGAAGAAATAGAGTTTGAAAATGAACAAGATGAGTATTGTCCTTATAAACTCATTTATAAAAAGGAATTAAAATGAGTCAATTTGAGCCTTTTTTGGCATTAGAAGCGAGTGCAGGAAGCGGAAAAACCTTTGCCTTGAGTGTGCGTTTTGTAGCACTTATTTTAAAAGGAGCTAAGATTAATGAAATTTTAGCTTTAACTTTTACCAAAAAAGCTGCTAATGAAATGCAAAAAAGAATTATTGAGACTTTTTTAAATTTAGAAAAAGAAAATAAAACCAGTGAATGCAATGAACTTTGCAAGCTTTTAGGTAAAGATAAAGAAGAGCTTATTTCTTTAAGAGATGCTAAAAAAGAAGAATTTTTAAGAACAGAGTTAAAAATTAGTACTTTTGATGCTTTTTTCGGAAAAATTTTGCGTGTTTTTGCTTTAAATTTGGGCTTAAGTAGTGATTTTACAATGAGTGAAGAAAGGCTTGATGTAAGAGAGATTTTTTTAAAACTTCTTAAAAAAGATGAATTAAAAGATTTGGCTTATTACATTAATTTAGTTGATGAGAAAGAAAATTTTTTTAACGAGCTTGAAAAATTTTATGAGAATGCTTATTTTCAAAATCGTCCTAAAATTCCAAATCCATCTAAAGCTTATATCAATAAAGCTTATAGTGAGTTAAGAAGTTATTGTTTGGGTCTTACTCATGTAAAAAATTATAAAAATTTGTGTGACAATTTTAAAAGTGAAGTTTTAGATTTATCTGTATTTATGCAATCAAGTTTTATGACAAAATTTGAAAGTACAAAATATTTACAAGATTTAGAAAGCACTAACTTGCATTTTAGTGCAAAAAGAATGGAGCTTATAAATGCTTTAAATACTTATGCCATAGAGCTTGAAAATTATAAAATTGCTAATTTAATGAATCTTTTAAATCATTATAGTGAAGCTAAAAATATATTTCATAAAGATAAAAATACCTTAAATTTCCAAGATGTGAGTAAAAAAGTTTATGAGCTAATAACTAGTGAATTTAAGGATATGATTTATTTTCGTTTAGATGGTTTTATTTCGCATTTGCTTATTGATGAATTTCAAGATACAAGCGTGATCCAATATCAAATTTTACGCCCTTTGATTACTGAGCTTGTTTCAGGAGAAGGAGTTAAAAAAAATCGCACTTTTTTTTATGTAGGAGATAAAAAACAAAGTATTTATCGCTTTCGTAAAGGAAAAAAAGAATTATTTGATTTGTTAAAACAAGAATTTAGTCAAATTAAAAGTGATAGTTTAAATACTAATTATCGTTCTAAAGAGCTTTTGGTTGATTTTGTTAATGAAACTTTTAAAGAAAAAATCAAAGATTATAAAGAGCAATTTGCCTTAGAAAGCAAAAAAGGCGGTTTTGTGCGTATTGTGGAATCTAAAGAACAAAAGGTTAAAAACCAAGCCCAAGAAATTAAGGAAAAGACTTTAGAAACTTTATTTGAGCAAATTAATTTTTTAAGATCTAAAAATATTTCTTATGATGATATTTGTATTTTGTGTTGGAAAAATAGTGATGCAGATATGGTTTTGGATTTTTTAAGAGAGCAAAATATTCCTGCATTTACTCAAAGCAATGTTTTACTTGAAAATAAAGCAAGCGTAAGACTTGTTTTAGAATATGCTAAATATTGTATTTTTGGTGATGAGTTTTACTTGGTATTTTTAAAAGAACTTTTAGGTTTTGAGCCCAGAAAAATCACCCTTGATTTTTCAAAAAATGCTATGGAAAATGTACTTTTTTTAATAAAAGAATTAAAACTTGATTTAAATGATATAGCTTTAATACAATTTATCGAATATGCTAAAACTAAGGAGAATTTTTTAAAGCTTTTATTTGAGCCTTGTACTTTGAAAATAGTAAGTGAACAAAATATGGGTATTAGTATTATGAGTGTGCATAAATCTAAGGGTTTGGAATTTGATCATGTGATTTTACTTGATAGTTTATCTAAAAACAATTCAAACAATGAAGACATTATGCTTGAATATGATATCAATCAAGGCTGGCAACTCCATATTAAAGATAAAATTCGAGAGCTTACTAAAGAGTCTATTTATACTCTTTTTAAAGAAAATATTATAAGAGCAAATTATGAAGATGATATCAATAAACTTTATGTGGCTTTTACAAGAGCTAAGGAAAGTTTGATTATCATAAAAAGAAATGAAGAAAGTGTAAATGGAAATTATCCAAGTTATTTTAATGGAGGATTTTTAAATATACATTCTCAAGAGAGAGGTTTTTTAGAAAGCAAAGAACAAATTTTAAGTGTTAAAAAAGAAAGTATTCAAGCTTTGCAAAAATTTGAAAAAATTAGCCCACAAGAAGTTCAAAGCGAAGAAAGGCTTGATAGTAAAGAGCTATATTTTGGAAATGCTTTTCATTTTTTTATGCAAAATTTAAAACTCCCCAAGAGTGAAAATTTTCAAATACTTACTCAAAGATGCAAGAGTAAATTTAGGCATTTTTTAGATGAGAGTGATTTTGAAAAGCTTTTTAAAAGAATTGAAGTTTTGCTGAAAAATATTCAATTTCAAAATTTGATTGGCGATGGAAAGCTTTTAAAAGAACAAGCTTTGAGTTTTAATGGAGAAATTAAACAATTAGATTTGCTTGTTTTAAAAGATGAAGAAGCTTTCATAATTGATTATAAAACAGGTCTTGCTATGCAAGATAAACATAAAGAGCAAGTAAGAACTTATAAGATTGCCATTGGTGAAATTTTGAAAAAAGATAAAGTGCGTGCTTTTATAGTTTATTGTTTGGAAAATGAAATTCAAATTTTGGAAATATAAACTTTATTTTTACTTAAATTAAGTAAAAATTAATATTATTTTTTATACAATCACATTTTAAATTTTTGGCAAAGGTAAAAATTATGACAAAGATAACAAAGCCAAACGAAGTAAAACGAGAATGGATTGTTTTAGACGCAGAAGGCAAACGCTTTGGTCGTCTTTTAACTGAAGTAGCAACAATTTTGAGAGGTAAAAACAAGCCTTGCTTTACTCCAAATGTTGATTGTGGTGATTATGTAATTATCATCAATGCTTCAAAAGCTGTATTTACAGGTGCTAATAAAGCAGAAGATAAGCTTTATCATAGACATTCAGGATATTTTGGAAGTGTAAAAAGCGAAAAATTTGGTGATTTACTTGAAAAAAATCCTGCAAAATTATATAAATTAGCAGTTAGAGGTATGCTTCCTAAAACAAATTTGGGCAGAGCTATGCTTAAAAAATTAAAAATCTATGCGGGTAGTGAGCACCCACACACTGCGCAAATTGCTAAAGAAGGAAAATAATCATGGCAACAACATACGCAACAGGTAAGAGAAAAACTGCTATCGCAAAGGTATGGGTAAAACCAGGTAGTGGTAAAATTAGTGTTAATGGTGTTGATTTAAACACTTGGCTTGGTGGACACGAGGCGATTAAGCTTAAAGTGGTTCAACCTTTACTTGCGACTAAACAAGAAACTTCAATGGATATTAAAGCAACTACTTTAGGCGGGGGCTATAGTGCTCAAGCTGAAGCTTTAAGACATGGAATTTCAAGAGCTTTAGCAGCTATGGATGCTGATTTTAGAGCCTTATTAAAACCTAAAGGACTTCTTACTAGAGATAGTAGAACTGTTGAGCGTAAAAAATATGGACGCCGCAAAGCAAGAAGAAGCCCACAATTCTCTAAACGTTAATATTTTTTGGTGGGATTTTCCCACCTTTCTACAATTTTTTATAAAACTCATCCTTTTTTCTGTCATTTATGATATAATTGCAAAATTTAAATTTTTATTTTATAACACAATGAAAGGTTTTTTCTATGAAAAAAATATTATTATGTTTAGGTTTGGCAAGTGTTTTATTTGGTGCTGATAACAATGTAAAATTTGAAATCACTCCAACTTTAAACTATAATTACTTTGAAGGTAATTTAGATATGGATAATCGTTATGCACCAGGGATTAGACTTGGTTATCATTTTGACGATTTTTGGCTTGATCAATTAGAATTTGGGTTAGAGCATTATTCTGATGTTAAATATACAAATACAAATAAAACTACAGATATTACAAGAACTTATTTGAGTGCTATTAAAGGTATTGATGTAGGTGAGAAATTTTATTTCTATGGTTTAGCAGGTGGAGGATATGAGGATTTTTCAAATGCTGCTTATGATAATAAAAGCGGTGGATTTGGACATTATGGCGCGGGTGTAAAATTCCGCCTTAGTGATTCTTTGGCTTTAAGACTTGAAACTAGAGATCAAATTAATTTTAATCATGCAAACCATAATTGGGTTTCAACTTTAGGTATTAGTTTTGGTTTTGGTGGCAAAAAGGAAAAAGCTGTAGAAGAAGTTGCTGATACTCGTGCAACTCCACAAGCAAAATGTCCTGTAGAACCAAGAGAAGGTGCTTTGTTAGATGAAAATGGTTGCGAAAAAACTATTTCTTTGGAAGGTCATTTTGGTTTTGATAAAACTACTATAAATCCAACTTTTCAAGAAAAAATCAAAGAAATTGCAAAAGTTTTAGATGAAAATGAAAGATATGATACTATTCTTGAAGGACATACAGATAATATAGGTTCAAGAGCTTATAATCAAAAGCTTTCAGAAAGACGTGCTAAAAGTGTTGCTAATGAACTTGAAAAATATGGTGTAGAAAAAAGTCGCATCAAAACAGTAGGTTATGGACAAGATAATCCTCGCTCAAGCAATGACACTAAAGAAGGTAGAGCGGATAATAGAAGAGTGGATGCTAAATTTATTTTAAGATAATGAATAAAACTATTTTATTTGATTTAGATGGCACTTTAATTGATTCTACTGATGCTATTTTAAATTCTTTCCAAGGAGCTTTTAAAGCCCTTGGATTAACTTCTAAAAATAATGAAGAAATCAAAAATCTCATAGGTTATCCTTTAGAGCAAATGTTTAGAATGCTTTATCCAGATAAAGTAAATTTAAGTAAAGAATTTGTATTATCTTATCGTGAAATTTATGCACAAATTTATTTAGAACAAACCACTCTTTTGCCTAAAGCAAAAGAAGCATTAGAACTTGGAAGCGAAATTGCAGATCTTGGTATAGTTACAACAAAAGGAGGTAAATTTACTCCGATTTTACTTGATTATTTGGGAGTTAAAAAATTCTTTAAAACTTTAATTACTCTTGAAGATGTCACAAATCCAAAGCCAAGTTCCGAACCTATAATTTTAGCCTTAAAAAGACTCAATAAAACTCAAGAAAATGCCTATATGATAGGCGATACAATATTAGATATTCAAGCTGCAATTTCTGCTAATATCACTCCTTTGGCCTTAACTTGTGGTTATGGCAATGAAAATGAATTAAAAACCCATTCTATGGTATTTTTAAACGCATATGAGGCTGTTAATTATATAGCTAGATTAAACTAATTTCAAGTTTTCGTTAAACGCCTTTTAAGAGAATTTATAGTAAATTGATAGCTAAAAAATTATAAAAATTATCAATATAAAGGAAGGTCTCAATGGGTAAAATTATGAAAACTATGGACGGAAATGAGGCTGCTGCATACGCTGCGTATGCTTTTACTGAAGTTGCTGGAATTTATCCTATTACACCTAGTTCTCCTATGGCTGATTATACCGATATGTGGGCAGCTGCAGGAAAAAAAAATCTTTTTGGAGTTCCTGTAAAAATCGTAGAAATGCAAAGTGAAGCAGGAGCTGCAGGTAGTGTGCATGGATCTTTACAAGCTGGGGCTTTGACTACAACTTATACGGCTTCTCAAGGATTACTCCTTAAAATTCCAAATATGTATAAAATAGCAGGTCAATTACTCCCCTGTGTAATCCATGTAGCAGCGCGTTCTTTGGCTGCTCAAGCTTTGTCTATCTTTGGTGATCATCAAGATATTTATGCAGCAAGACAAATTGGTTTTGCTATGCTTTGTTCGCATTCTGTGCAAGAAACCATGGACTTAGCTGGTGTAGCACATTTATCTGCAATTAAGGGAAGAGTGCCATTTTTACATTTTTTTGATGGTTTTAGAACAAGCCATGAAATTCAAAAAGTTGAAGTAATGGATTATGCGCATTTTGATAGATTATTAGATAGAGAAGCTTTGCTTGAATTTAGAAATAATGCTTTAAATCCAGAAAATCCAAAAACACGTGGAACAGCACAAAATGATGATATTTATTTTCAAACTAGAGAAGTAAGCAATCGTTTTTACGATGCTTTACCTGATGTTGTTAATGAATATATGCAAGAAATTTCAAAAATTACAGGTAGAGAATACAAACCATTTACTTATTATGGTCACAAAGAGCCAGAGTGTGTGATTGTTGCTATGGGTTCTGTAACTCAAGCACTTGAAGAGGTAGTGGACTATCTTAATGCCAAGGGTGAAAAGGTAGGGATTTTAAAAGTTTATCTTTATCGCCCATTTAGTTTAAAATATTTCTTTGATGTTATGCCAAAATCAGTGAAAAAAATCGCGGTTTTAGATAGAACCAAAGAACCAGGAAGTCTCGGAGAACCACTTTATCTTGATGTAAAATCAGCTTTCTATGGAAGAGAAAATGCTCCTGTTATAGTGGGTGGAAGATACGGACTTTCTTCAAAGGATGTTGATCCTGCTCAAATGATAGCAGTATTTGAAAATCTTAAACTTGATAATCCAAAAGATGGCTTTACTGTAGGTATAATTGATGATGTAACTCATACTTCACTGAGTACTGGAGAGAAAATTTCACTTGGAGATGAAAGTACGATCGAATGTTTATTTTACGGACTTGGTGCTGATGGAACTGTGGGCGCAAATAAAAACTCGATTAAAATCATCGGAGATAAAACGGATTTTTACGCTCAAGCTTATTTTGCTTATGATTCTAAAAAATCAGGGGGTTATACAAGAAGCCATTTAAGATTTTCTAAAAAACCTATCCGTTCAACTTATCTTGTTTCAACTCCGCATTTTATCGCTTGTTCGGTAGCGGCTTATTTGGAAATTTATGATGTTTTAGCAGGAATTCGCAAAGGAGGAACTTTCCTTTTAAATAGTATTTGGAATGCTGAAGAAACCATAAGACAACTTCCAGATGCAGTAAAGAAAACTTTAGCTGAAAAAGAAGTAAATTTTTATATCATCAATGCAACCAAACTAGCTCGTGATATAGGTTTGGGAAATCGTACAAATACCATTATGCAATCAGCCTTTTTCAAACTTGCAAAAATCATTCCTTATGAAGACGCACAAAAATACATGAAAGAGCTTGCGTATAAATCTTATAGTAAAAAAGGCGATGCTATTGTAGAAATGAATTACAAGGCTATTGATGTGGGTGCTGATGGACTTGTAAAAGTTGAAGTGGATCCAAATTGGAAAAATTTAGAGCTTAAAGAAAAAGAACAAACCAATGCCTATAAAGGTACTGAATTTGTTGAAAAAATCGTAAAACCTATGAATGCGGCTAAGGGTGATGATTTACCTGTTTCAGCCTTTTTAGGTTATGAAGATGGAAGTTTTGAACACGGCACAACCGAATACGAAAAACGCGGTGTTGGGGTTATGGTACCAAGATGGATAGAGGCAAATTGTATCCAATGTAATCAATGTGCTTCAGTTTGTCCGCATGCTGTTATCAGGCCATTTTTGATTAATGATGAAGAAATGGCAAATGCACCTCGCGGTGTAAAAGATCATGCTTTAGAAGCTAAAGGAACCAAAGGAGAAAAATTAAGCTTTAAAATTCAAGTTTCTCCACTTGATTGTACAGGCTGTGAGCTTTGTGTTCATGAGTGTCCTACTAAAGAAAAATCTTTGGTTATGGTACCACTTCAAGAAGAGATGGATTTTGGTGAGCAAGAAAATGCGGATTATTTATTTAAAGAAATCACATACAAAGATGATATTTTAAATAAAGAAACTACAAAAGGAGCACAATTTGCCCAACCTTTATTTGAATTCCATGGAGCTTGTCCTGGATGTGGAGAAACTCCTTATATTACTTTAATTACAAGATTGTTCGGTGAAAGAATGATTGTGGCTAATGCGACAGGTTGTAGTTCTATTTATGGGGGTTCAGCTCCATCAACTCCTTATAGAAAAAGTGTGAAAAATGGACACGGTCCTGCTTGGGGAAATTCACTTTTTGAAGACAATGCTGAGTTTGGTTTGGGTATGAAAATTGCAACTGAAAATACAAGACACCGCATTGAACATATCATGAATGAAAGTATGCAAGAAGTTCCAAATGCTTTATCAGCTCTTTTTAAAGATTGGATTGCAAATAAAGACAATGGTGCTATGTCTGTGGAAATTAAAGATAAAATGATCCCTATTTTAGAGCAAAATAAAAATATTAAAGCCGTACAAGATATATTAGAGCTTAAACAGTATTTAAGTAAAAAATCTCACTGGATTTTTGGTGGTGATGGTTGGGCTTATGATATAGGCTATGGCGGACTTGATCATGTTTTAGCAAGTGGAGAAAATGTAAATATTTTAGTGCTTGATACAGAAGTTTATTCTAATACAGGCGGTCAAAGTTCAAAATCTTCTAGAACAGGAGCTGTAGCACAGTTTGCAGCAGCAGGCAAACCTATACAGAAAAAAGATCTAGGTCAAATTGCTATGACTTATGGTTATATTTTTGTAGCGCAAGTAAACTCAACGGCAAATTATACTCATCTTATCAAAGCTATCACTGCAGCTGAGGCCTATGATGGACCATCTTTGGTGATTTGTTATTCTCCTTGTATAGCTCATGGTATTAAAGGTGGGCTGGGTTACTCAGGAGAGCAAGGTGAGCTTGCTACAAAATGTGGTTATTGGCCACTTTATACCTTTGATCCTCGTTTAGAAGAGCAAGGAAAAAATCCTTTAACTCTAACAGGAAAAGAACCTGATTGGGATTTATATGAGCAATTTTTGATGAATGAAGTGCGTTATAATTCACTTAAAAAAGCAAATCCTGAACACGCTGCTGAGCTTTTTGAACGCAATAAAAAAGACGCTCAACGTCGCTATAGACAGCTTAAGCGTATCGCTATGGCTGATTATAGCAATGAGGTCGAAAGCTGATAAAATATATTTTTAGTGCTACATTGTGTTTTAGCACTTTGTTTGCACAAGATAATTTTGAAGAGTATTTTAAACTTATAGATAAAGAAAATCGTATAAATTTTAATACTCTTCAAAACCCATTTGTGAATCCTACTTTTGAAAAATTAAGACATATTAAAATTACTGCAATTATGCTTGATAAAGTAAAAATTTATGATCGATGGTATAAAAAAGGTGATATGATTGATGATGCTATAATATATGAAATAAATACTAAAGAGATTAAATTCCAATATGATAATTTAGAAATTGCAATCCAAATAAATAAAAATGATAAGATTAATATTAATTAACATTCTTTTTTGCCATTATCTTTATGCTTTAGATTGTCAAAAGCGTCTTTTTGATATCAGTATTAATGAAAAATTAAGCATACAAGAAAGTCTTGATGAGCTTGCAAAATATTGTTCTTTTAGTATTATTGTTAAAGATAAAATTGCCAAAGAAAAATTAGAAATATTGCAAAACTCTGTCAATATTCATCAAATGAGTTTAGACGAAATTTTTAATTTTTTTATCAAAGAGCATGATCTTAGCTATGATTTTGATGGTAAAATTTTAAGAATTTCAGGCATTAATACGAAGATTTTTAAGATAAGTTATATCACTTCTATCAGAGAAGGACAAAGCATAACTAAAGCGTCTGTAGACGCTAAACCAAGGCAAAGTGAATATAGCGGTAGTTTTGATGACGCAGAAGACAATATGATTAAAAGTATGGAAAAATTTGATTTTTGGCAAAATATAGAAAAAGAGATTATTGTATTATTAAAAAATTCTCATGAAGATTATGAGGCTAAAACTCCCATTATAAATCCCAATGCAGGTCTTATTATAGTAACTGGAACAAATTCTCAGTTAAAAAGTGTGAAAAATTATTTGCAAAAACTAGAAAATCGTCTTAAAAAACAAGTTATTATCGATGTTAGCATACTTGCTGTGAGTTTAAATGAAAACCATTCTAGTGGGATTAATTGGCAAAATTTTAATATAGGTTTAAATTCGCAAGTAAATAATGAAAATTCTTTTATTCAGTTTCAAAATGGGCAAGGTTTTGTTAAGAATTTGGGTTTAAGGGCGAATTTAAATTTTGATTCTATTATTAACTTTCTTTCTCAAAATGGAAAAACTAGCGTGCTTTCTAATCCAAAGCTTATGGCTTTAAATAACCAACAAGCCATTATTTCTGTAGGTGATACTATAAATTATCAAGTTAAAGAAAGTTCTAAAGGCACTGAAAATGGGACTACTGTTAGTGAAAGTTATAACAATTATTCTATTTTTGTAGGCATTTTACTCAATATCTTGCCTGAAATTTCTGATGATGGAAAAATAATGCTCAGGATTAATCCAAGCTTAAGTGATTTTAAGTATCCAGAAGATAATAAACGACAAAAAGAACCAAGAACTATTGCTCCTGATACCATACAAAAAAAGCTTTCTAGTGTTGTGCAAGTAGAGAATAATCAAACTTTAATTTTAGGTGGATTGATTTCTCACGATAAATCTAATGAGAAAAATTCTATCAATTTTCTATCAAAAATTCCAATCCTAGGTTCTTTGTTTAAAGGAGAAGTTTTAAATTCTAAAGCAACTGAAATTGTTTTTATTATCACTCCAAGTATAGTAGATAGTGTAAATGCTCCAAGTCTTAAAGATCTAGGATTTAAGCATTATGAGTAAAATTATTCCATTTAGAGAAGAAATTTTTCATCAAATCAATCAAATTTTAGAAAGCCAAAAAGCTTTTATTTTTTTATGGGGAAAAAGTGGTAGTGGTAAAAGTGTATTGTTGCAAAGATTGGCAAAAAAATATAATGTTGATTTTATTAATGAAAATTTTAAAGATCAGAGTTTCTTAAAAGAAAAAATTGAGTTTTTGATTTCACAAGGTCAGAGTTTAATCATTCTTGATGAAGTGGGAATGTATGATTACGCAATGCTAGAAAGCATCAGGATTTATAGTGATTCTATAAGTTTTGTTTTAAGTTCTCATAAAAAGTTAAATATACTTAAAAAAGAGCATTTTAAAAGTCGTTTAAGTGCTTGTTTTAAATTGAAAAATATTAGTCTTTTAGAACTTGATGATTATATTAAATTGAAATTCGGAATGAATTTTTCAAATAAATGTCTTAAGTTTTTACAAAAAATTTCTCAAGGAAATTTAAGATATATTGATAAAACTTTAAAAAGTTTTTATGAGATAAATAGTTTTTTTGATAAAAACAAAAGTCAAGAGTATATTTTAAAGCTTAGTGCTTTAGAGAATGGCTTATTAAGGTAAGATATGCAAGAAAGAATTAAAGAGCTTGAGCTTAGGTATAAATACTTTTTACTTAAAAAATATTTAAAATATTTATTATTAATTATTCTAATATCAGTAATAGCATTTTGTTTTTTTGTGCTAATGCAAAAATATAATAAGCAAAAAAATATTTATTTGCAAGCTATTGAACATAAAAAGCATTTGGAGCAAAAGATTCTTCAAGCGCAAATTTTACAAGAAAAAAATAAGATTTCTAGGGAAAAGTTATATAAAGAACTAGAAGAAGTTAAAGTGGTGCAGGAAAATACACATATTAGCAAGATAGAAATTGATTCTAAAATTTTAAATATTTCTGATTTAAAAAAATCTTTTTATCAAAATCCAAGCTATGAAAAGGCATTAAATTTAGCTAAGAAGTATTTTGATATTAAAGCTTATCAAAAGACAATATTTTGGGCTTTAAAAGCCAATGAACTTGACAAGCAAAAACAAGATTCTTGGCTGATTTTTGCTCAGGCTAAAAGAGCTTTAGGCGAAGAAAAAGAAGCTCAAAGTGCTTTAGATGCTTATATAAATTATTATGGTTTAATGGAATTAGATGGAAAGTAGAATGGATAAAATTTTTCAAGCTTATATTGATAATGAAATAAGTCTTGATGAAATTTGCACTAAATTTAATATCACTTCTTGGGATTTTTTTAAAAAATTAGCAAATTTTTGTAATTTGCATTTTGTTGATTTAGATGAAGATAATGATTTTATTTATGAAGGTATACCTTTTTCTTTACTTTTAAAATTTAAATTTCTGCTTATTAAAAACAATGACGGCTTTATGATTATTAGATCCAAACCTTGTTCTTTAGAGCTTTTAGAGCAAGTTAAGACTTTTATGATTTGTGAAAAAATCGACACTGCAATTGCCGATGAATTAAAGATAGCTAAAATTTTAAATCAAATTCGCATTCAAGAGGAGATTAAAAGATTAAGCATTAAGCTTAGACTTGAATGGCAAGAAAATCACAAAAGAGATGATCAAAGTTGCATCAGTCAAATTTTTGATTTTTTATTACATGAAATTTTATCTTTTCATGCGAGTGATATTCATATAGAAGCAAGGAATGATGATGCTTTGATTAGGTTTAGGGTTGATGGAATTTTGCGTGAATTTGCTATTTTTGAGAAGGATATTTATGAAGCTTTGGTTTTTCATGTCAAATTTTTAGCTTGTTTGAATTTAGCTGAATCAAGAAAAACGCAAGATGGAAGTTTTGAATTAGATTTTGAAAATGAAAGATATGATTTTCGTGTTTCATGTTTGCCTTTGATTTATGGCGAAAGTGTTGTTATAAGAATTTTAAAACATGATAAAGAAATTTTGGATTTGCATAAACTAAATCTTGGAGATAAAAATTTAAAAATTTTAAAAAAGATTTTACATCGTCCCAATGGAATGATTTTATTAACCGGTCCTACAGGTAGTGGTAAAAGCACAACTTTATACGCGTGTTTAAATGAGTTGAAAAGTATTGAAAAAAAGATTATCTCCGCAGAAGATCCTATAGAATATAAAATTCCTTTAGTGCAGCAAATTTTGCTTAATTCAAAAGTTGGAGTCGAGTTTAATAGTGTTTTAAGAGCAATTTTAAGGCAAGATCCTGATATTATCATGATAGGAGAAATTCGCGATGAAGAAAGTTTAGATATTGCACTTAAAGCTTCTTTAACAGGTCATTTGCTTTTAAGCACCTTGCATACTAATGATGCTTTTAGTACCATTGATAGGCTTTTGGATATGCAAGCAAAAAGTTACTTGATAGCATCGGCTTTGAGTCTTGTTATAGCACAGCGTTTGGTTAGAAAACTTTGTCCTTGGTGTAAGCAAAAAAGCAAAAAACATTATATTGAATTTGAAGGTGAATTTTTTGAACCAAAAGGATGTGAGCGTTGTCATCATAGTGGATTTTTTGGCAGAGAATTAATCGCTGAGTGCTTAGAGATCAATGAAGATTTATCTTGTGCAATTAGGGAAAATCAAGATAAAACGATTTTAATGGAGCTTGCAAAAAAATATGGCTTTCAAACTATGTTTGAACAAGGTTTAAAAAAAGCCAAAGAAGGTCTTACAAGTATAGATGAGCTTTTAAGGGTTGTAAGATGAAATTTTATGAAGTGGAATTTCTTAAAAACAATCAAAATTATACAAAAACTATAAAGGCTGAAAATTTAAATACAGCACAAGCAAAAGCCTTATCAAAGAATTGGAAAATCATTGATATAAAAGAAATTCAAAAATCTAATTTTCAGAGATTAAAAGATGAAAATTTTATACTCTTTTTTAAAGAGCTAGCTTTGTTGTGTGAAGTTGGGTTAAGTGTTCAAGAAGCGATTAGAGAATTATATCTTATGCACTCTTGTAAGATTATGAAAAAAATATTAGACAATTTAATTTTAGCCCAAAATCTAAATCAAGCTTTTGAAAATGCTAATTTTGGATTAAATCGTGCGGAGTTAGCTTTGATTAAAACGGCTGAAAAGACAGGAAAAATCAGTGAAGTGTTTAGTCAAATTTCTAAACTTCGAGAAAAAAGCTTAGAGAGTCAAAAACAATTAAAAAAGGCTTTTAGATATCCTACTTTGGTTTTTTTAAGTATTATCGGAGCATTTTTGTTTTTAATGCTTTTTGTAGTGCCTAATTTTAAAGATTTATTTGAAAATTTAGGCGTGAGTTTGCCTTTTATCACGCATGCAATGTTAGAAATTTATAATTTTTTAGATGACTATGGAATTTTTTGCATATTTTTGTTTGTTATTTTTAATGTTATGCTTATTTTAGCTTATAAAAATTTTCATTCTTTTGCTTTTTCTTGCGATTTTTTATTTTTAAAAATACCTTTGATTTCTCGTTTGATTATTTATAATCAAAATTATTATTTTTTTATGGTTTTTTCTTTGCTTTTAAAAAATGGAATTTCAATATCTAAAGCTTTTGATTTAGCTATTATAGGGCTTGAAAATAAATTTTTAATTTTTCAGTATAAAAAACTTTTTAGTTTTATAAATTCTGGTCTTGAGTTAAGTCAGGCTTTTAAAAAGATTGATATTTTTGATTCTTTGGTATTTTCTATGCTTAGCGTTGCGATGAAAAGTGGAAGACTTGAAGTATTAAGTGAAGAAATTGCCAAATATTATCAACAAAAAAGTGAAAATTTGATGGATAGATTTTTGATTTTTTTAGAGCCTATGATGACTTTATTTGTAGCGCTTTTAGTTTTGTTTTTGGCTTTAGGTATATTTTTACCTATGTGGGAGCTTAGCTCAGGGGTCAATTTTAACTAAAATAATCCCAAGCTACTTTAATAATAGTAGCTCCTACAACGATTAAAAATAAAGTTTTTATAAACTTTCCATTAGTTTTTAACACAAGTTTTGAACCCAAATAAGCTCCTAAAACTTGTCCTACACCCATAAGCAAACCTACAGCCCATAAAAGTTCATATTGCCATAAAAATATAGCAAGAGCAATGATGTTACTTGTGAAATTTAAAATTTTAGTATTAATGCTCGCTTTTCTCATATTAAAACCTAGTAGCATCACACAAGCAAAAATCCAAAATGAACCCGTTCCAGGCCCTAAAAATCCATCATAAAATCCTAAAGTTAAGCCACAAATTAAATGAAAAATTTTGATATTTTTTATTTTAGGTTCGCTTTCGTGTTTGCCTAAGTTGGGACGTAAGGCTGTATATAAGAAGGTAAGAGTTAAAAAGATTAAGATAATAAGCTTTAATTGCTCATCTTTTACAAAAAGAACACTATAACTTCCTATAGCTGCTCCTAAGGCTGTGAAAAAAACACCCCAAGCAAGATGAGGTAGAGTGGTGGATTTAAAATAAGTTAAAGTAGCCGTAAAAGAACCAAAGACGCTTTGGAGTTTGTTTGTTGTTAAGGATAAATGCGCAGGAATTCCACAGGCTATGAGTGCTGGTAGAGTAATAAGCCCTCCTCCACCTACAATAGAATCTATAAAACCAGCAAAAAGAGCTACAAAAAAAAGTATGAAATAATAAATCGTATTTAAGTGCTCAAAACCCATTCTTCACTCCTTAAATTTGTCAATTTCCTTACTTTGCCCTAAACGATAGAGTGCAAAGTCATATTTTATGGGATCATTTGCATCTAATTTTTTTAAATTTTGTGTGAGTTCTAAAACACTTTTATAATCATATATTTTACGCTTTAGAAGTCCTAAAGTCAAGGAAATTTTATGTGCATGTGTATCAAGTGGAATTAAAAGATCTTTGGTGTGAATTTTGGTAAAAAGTCCAAGATCAAGTTCATCTTTTCTAACCATCCATCTTAGATACATATTATAGCGTTTAAGAGGTGAAGTAGGGGTGTTTTGCCAAATTTTTCCAAAGAAAAAATCATATCCATAACTTGAATATGAATTTAAGGTTTTGATTTTTTGCATAAAAGCTAAGATGGCATCTGTGGTATTTTCTCTTTCTTGATAGGCTTGATAAAAAAGTTCGTAGAGTGAAATTTCATTTTTCAGCCTTGAAAGAGTGATAAAAATTTCTTGTATATCTTTTTCATTTTGGAAGCGGTATTTTAAATTTTTAAGTTCTTTTTTTATTTGTTTTTCTTGAAGGTTTAATAAAGAAAAATCAAGTTTCTTTAGAAAATTTACTATATTTTTAGCATTTCCATAGGCAAATAAAGCACAAATTAAGGCAATAAATTCATCATTGTGAATTTTAGCAATTTGCAAAGGATCTGGAGTTTCAAAAAGGGAATGATTGGTATTTTTTTGATTGGCTAAAAAATCGAGCTTAGCTTTAAGATGGATAAAATTTTTCATTTGATATTACTAGAGCTTAAGATTTAAGCCCTAGTAAGGTATCAAGCATTTGATCTACGGTTGAGACGATTTTTGCTGCTGCACCGTAACTTGATTGATATTGTATAAGGGCGGCTAATTCTTCATTTGTATTTACGCCACTTTTAGATTGGTACTCGCTATAAACAGAATTATAAAGAGTTTCATTGCTTGAATTGACGACATTGTTATTTTCACCATCTGAGGCTATTTTACCTGTAAGTTTGCGGTAATATTCTTCCATGGTAAGATTATCGATAGTGCCATCTTCATTATAAAAATTAACTTTTTCATATTGAAGTTGGATGATTTTATTTGCCATGTCATTGCCACTATCAACCCCACTTAAACTTGCTCTTACTGTGCTTGGATCATTTAAGATGGAATCTTTTACTTTCATATTACTTGCATCAGTTCCGCTGAAAAAACCACCTATACTAAACGCACCTGCGAAATTTGTGCCCTTATCTTCAATGGCTACCTTAAAACCTGATTTTGCATTGATTTGAAATAAACCATCTCCAGTTTTTGCATCGTAGCTAAAACTTGCATTGATATGATCATCAACATCATCGTTTGAATTTTTATTGTTATTATCATCTGTATTAGCATTGATTTGACGCATGATATCATTCATGGTTGTATTTACATCTATGGTGATGGTTTTGGTGAGTTTTTTATCGCCTTTATCATCATAAATGACTATATCAAAACTTCCTGGTTGTATGGTTCTGTCGTAATTAACTAAAGGAATATCTCCCTTAAGCCCAGATAGATAATCAGAAGTAACAGAACTTTTCGCAGAACTTGCATAAAGATTGTTAGTTTCATTGATCATGGTCTTAGCAAAAGTATCTAAAGAATCCATATAACCTTGGATAATTCCATCTTCATATTTTCCTTCGCTTTTGCTATAGTTTCTACCGCGTAAGTCAAGTTGAGCACCAAGCTGTCCACCGCTAATTTTTGCAGTAAGATCGCGAACTTTTTCATCAGGAGTTTCATAATAAATGCTATAAGATTTATTTTTATCATCATAATCAAGCTTTAAAGGATGAAAATTTATTCCATCTACTATACTAAAACCTTCTATACTTAGATTGTATTGATGTCCTGGATCAGTGATGGTTGTATCAAGGCGATTGTCTTGATTGATTTCATTTTTGCTTGCAACTGCACTAACTAGCTTTGAAAGAGTAAGCTCAAGTTCATCTCTTCTATCCCTAAGTTCATTTGCGTGTTCTGTTGGTAAGGCTTCTTGTCCATAAATTTGTTTATTTATAGTAGCAATTTCTTCGCCAATTCTATTAATTTCATCAACTGTATTTTTAATATCATCATTTACTTTTTTTTGGATTTTATCTAAGGTTGCAAAAGTGTTATTAACGCTTTCTGTTAAGGTCTGAGAAGCTTTTACAAGGGCTATTTTTGTGGCATTTTCGTTGGGGTTAGATGCAAAATCATTCCAAGCTTTGTTATAATTTTCTAAATCTTGCAAAATTCCAGTATTTTGTAAGTCGGGAAAACGCTGCGCAATTTCTTGTAAAGTGGAAGCCATATATTTAGTATATTCTAGTTGAGTAGATGCACCTTTTAATTTATAGTAAGAATACTCATCATGCAAACGCACTATACTTTCTACAGCAGTTCCTGTGCCTACTTGAACTCCACCTGTTGTAATATATCCATTTGTAGTTTGCACCACTCTTTGGCGTGTATAAAAAGTTGCATTAGCATTTGAGATATTATTTCCAGTTGTTGCGATTTGAACTTCGCTTGCCTTTAAGCCTGTAACACCTGTGTATAATGTTCCAAAAATACCCATTATAAATCCTTATACATTGATCTTGAAAATTGACTCTGGATTTGTCTTTTTATCTCCATAAGCATTATTTGTTCCATCATTGATATCAAACATTTTATTTACTAAGCCATCAAGAAAATCTTTGACAATAAGAACAAATTTAGCATACTCTTTGTTTTTACTATGAAGGTTTTGAAGATTTTTTTTAAGTAGATCTAGTTTTTGTTTATCTTCATCATCTAAGAGTTCACTAAGCCCTTTTGTAGAGCTATTATTTAGCTCAACCAAGGCAACATCAAGTTGTTTTTTAGCTGTAATAAATTCGGCAATAAGTTTGTTTTTTTCTTCTACACTTGGCGTTACACTCTCATGTTTAGCCACTTTGATATTTTCTATATCTTCTTCGGTTAAAGCAATAAGTTTTGCTAAGATAGCATTTACTTCATCAAGTCTTTGTTTAAGCATATTTTCTCCTTTTCTCTCTCAAAAAAAGGAGAATGAAAGTTTTAGATTAAAGAGTCAGCAATCGCAGCAGCCGTAGCTTTTGTATCGATTTTATAAGTACCGTTTTTAATCTGCTCTGCGATTTTACTCGCTTTATCATTTTCCGTTTTTTGAGTATCGTTTGTTTTAGTTTCTTTATCTATTCTATTTGTATTTAATGTGGTATTTGCCACATAACTTTGTTGTATAGGATTGATCATTTCTGCCTCCTTGATCTTAGTTATAATCCTCTACAAACCATATCGACCCAAATTTAAAAAACTTAACCCCTTTCTTTTAAAAAATCGTATAATAATTTTGAAAAACCCATACCTCCACTTAAAGCTTTACTCATAGTATCGTTATACATGGAAGAGTATATTTCATCACTGGCATCTTTTCCAAAGAGTGAATTTTGACTTTTTAAAGATACATCTAAAACTTGCTTTAAAAAAAATGCTTCAAAAGCATCTGTTTGTTCTTTTAAGGCTTCATCTTCTTTGGTTTTTGTAACTATATCATTATCATTTATTTTAATACTTGATTCTAAGCTTCTTGCTTTGGCTGCACGATCAAGTAAAGCGCTATTCATACTATAAGTATTTAAAAAATTATCCACTTTCATTAGATGATCTCCAAATCCGCGTTAATTGCACCTGCGCGCTTTAAATTTTCCATAATAGCGATAATGTCATTTGGGGTTGCTCCAAGTTTGTTAAGCATTCTAGCTATATTCGCAACTGTGCTTTTTGCATTGTTGATTCTTAAGGTATTTGAACTTGGATCTACAAAACCACCATCTTTCATATCGATTTCATTTTGATTAGCTACTGCGTTATTGTTTGGATCTATTTTTATGGTGATATCTTTATGAGTGATTAAAACAGGTTCTACCTCTACATCAACTCCAGCAATCACTGTTCCTGTTCTTTCATCGATGATAACTTTGCTTTGTGGTTTATAAGCTATATCTTGTTCTAAAACTCTTGCCATAAAATCAACATTTGAAAGATCTTCAGGTTTTTTGAGTTTTACTGTGCGAGAGTCGATAGCTTTAGCTACTTCTTCGCCAAAGACAGTATTTAAAACTCTTTCTATATCATTTGCGGTTTTAAAGTCCGCTACTTTTAAACTTAAGGTTAGATCACTGTTTTGACTAAAATTTTGTGGAATTTCTCTTTCTACATTAGCTCCGCCCATTACGGTTGCAGCAGTTGAGTGAGAACCTGCTCCTCCTGGTCTAGGTGTTAAACCTCCTGTTGAGATAGAGCCTTGTGCTATAGCATAAATTTCACCATCAATCCCACGAAGTGCAGTCAGTAAAAGTGTTCCGCCTTGTAAAGATTTTGCATCACCCATAGATGAAACGGTAATATCAAGTTTATCTCCGCTTTTTGCAAAGGCCGGAAGTTTGGCTGTAACCATAACAGCTGCGGTATTTTTTGATTTGATATCGTTAGGATCTACTTTGATATTCATACCTTGCAAAAGGTTTGAGATGGATTGTAGTGTAAATTTAGAGCTTGTCCCATCGCCGCTTCCATTAAGCCCTACAACAAGTCCATAACCTATAAGTTGGTTATCTCTTACACCTACAGTGTTTGCTACATCCTTGATTTGCACTGCAAAAATGCTTGTCATAAAGAGTAAAAATATCGTTAAAACTCTCATGGATTCTTCCTTTAATCTATTGTTGATGATAGATCAAGCAAGAAGTGTTCCAAGTAAGTTAAGAAGCGTAAAAGCTTAAGCTAGTTGATCCAAATTTCTTTTCTTTGACTTTTTGAAAATTTTGGATTTTTTCGGGAGTTTTTATGGTTGAGTGGTGTTCAAAAATGATTAAATTTAAAGTCTTTAAATCTAAATTTTCTAAAAAATGATAAATTTTTTCATAAATATCGCTAAAACCTTCTCTGGTATCAAAAGGTGGGTCAAGATATAAGATGATTTCATTTTTTGAATTTTCTATGAGTTTAGGTAAAATTTCAAAAGTATTTGCATGGATCACTTCTAAATTTGGATCTATATTTTTAGCATTTTCTAAAGCAATTTTATAAGCTTTTACATCAAGTTCTATAGCATAAGCTTTTAAAGCATGATTACTTAGTGCTTCAGCCGCCATTAAAGCACTTCCTCCAAAGGCTTCAATGAAAATTTTACTTCTTAAATTTTCTCTTATTACATTAAAAACACAACTTTTGACTATGCTTTTAGTACTTCTTGTTGTTGTAAAACTAGGTAAAAGTAGTTTTTTCCCTTTGTATTTACCACTTTCTATATTTGTATAAAGCTTTGTTTCTTTAGTTTTTTTTGTTTTTTCTTTAAGAGGTTTAATTTCTTGTTTTTGAAGAAATTTTTTTCTTTTTTCATTGTGATTAAAAAAGTCTTTAACGCTTATAAATTCATCATTCATCATTAAGTGCTTTTACGAGTTTGTTTTTAAGATCTTTTATGGCAAGATCGATTTTATTTTCATAATCTTTTTTAAATTCCAAAGCAATAGCGTCAATTTTTTCTTCAAGCAGTCTTTTTTGTTCAAGTGCAAGTTGCAAAGCTGCTGCTTTTAAGGCATTATCAAATTCATTTAAAGACTCAAACAAGGCTTCTTTGCTAAATGGTATGCTTAAAAATGGAGAGTTTTTAGAGATGATAAATAAGGGTTTTGCGGTATAAATTTTTTCATCGCTAATGATGAAATCACAATTTTTTTTCATTACCAAATGATCTTTTAAAAAAAGTTCTAAAGTTTTTTCTATGATGAGATCTTTGCATTCTAAAGAGATTTTCATATCAAACTAACCTTTAAAGTGTGATTTTTTAATGATGGAGCTTGTATGCCTTCGATAAGGGCTAAAAACTCAAAACGGCTCAAAATATAAAAGTCTTCAAATTCCCTTCCACTTGTTTGCATAAGTTTTTTAGCACAAGTATCAAAAAGATAAAAATCTTTTTCTTCTTTTACTACCATAAAATCAGCCCCGCTATCATAAGCGTCCAAAACAATATCTGCGGCTATTTTATAGCTTAGCGTAGGATTTAGATTAAGCAAGCTAAAGCCATTATTTTTTATACTGTTTTCATAGGAAATAAATTTAGCCTTAAGTTTGGATTTTAAAGTATCGCAAGCATTAAAACCATAAAAAGCTATATTGAAATCTTTAAAATTATGTTTAATTTCTTTAAGTTCTTTGATCTCATTATCAAAAGCATTGGTTTTAGGTAAATCAAAGTGTAAAATATTTTTATCAAAAAGCCCTAAATTTAAAATTTCATTTTGTAGGTTTTTGATCGTTGTTTCTAAAATTTCATTTTTGCTTTCAAGATGATAAAAAATACCCTTTTCTTTATCTGCTAGAGTTTTTAAAATTTCTATCTTTTTTTCAGGATATTTTTCTATCATTTTTGAAGCCAAATAAAACACTCCATCGCCCATATATTCAGGAAGATAGTCTAAAATTTCACTTGCATAATATAAATAATCATATTTTGCATAAAGTTTTTTATCCTCTTCATCACCAAATTTTTCAAGATATTTGTATTTGTCTAAAAAATCATTTTTATCGATGATAAGATCTTTAATGGCTCTTTTTGTGCTTAAAGGCTCGATACAAAGACTAAAATCAAATTCTTTTGCTATTTTTTCTAAAGGTGTAAAAAGTGGTATGATTTGCTTATTTACAACTATGTAAGTATCTTCATCTTTATCAAAATCAAAATAAATATCATCATCTTGAACTTGCAAAAGCAAATCATAAAAACTTGCAAAATTTTCATAATTATCATAAATATAAGGTTTATAATAAGCCTCATAATCCTTGGTTTTATCAAATCTAAAAATTCTTAATTCTAATTTTTTCATGGTTTTTCCTTAAATATTTTTATATTATATAAAATTATTCTAAAATTCACTAGAATTTAAAAGGAAATTTTATAAAATCACGCATTATGAACAAAGAAGATTTTATTATCAAAGCTTTTTTAAATGAAAAAAATGGCGATGATGGAGCTATTATTGATGATTGGTGTTTTAGTAAGGATTTGTTTTTTGAAAATGTGCATTTTAAAAGAGAGTGGTTTAGCTTAGAGCAAATTGCTACAAAAGCAATGCTTGTTAATATCTCAGATGCTATTTCAATGAATGCTGTACCAAAATACGCACTTTTAGGACTTGCTTTACCAAAAAATTTAAGCGAAAATGAGATCAAAGCCTTGCAAAAAGGTTTTTTAAAAACAGCTAGGAAATTTAATATAAAAATCATAGGCGGTGATACTATAAGCAATGATAAAATAGACATTAGTCTTACTATCATTTCAAAGATTAACGATAAAGCTGTTTTTAGAAAAGGTTTAAAAAAGGGGCATTTACTTGCTTATACGGGAAAATTAGGACGAAGTTTAAAAGGGCTTGAAATTTTACAAAATGGGGGCACTTTAAAACCAAACCATGTATTTATAAAGCCAAAATTAAGAGCTAGTTTTTTTTATGAAATCGCACCTTTAATTTCTTGTGCTATGGATATTTCAGATGGTTTAAGCAAGGATTTATCAAGACTTCTAGCCTTAAATAAATGCGGTATTTCTTGGTTTAAAAAACTTGATGATTATACGCTTTATAGCGGAGAAGAATATGAAATTTTGTTTGCTTTTGATGAAAAAGAGCGTCAAAATATAAAAACAATAGCCAAAAAATACGGCGTGAAATTAAATATCTTTGGAAAAGCAGTGAAAGGAAAATATGAATTTAGAGGAAGAGAACACCATTTTTAAGCCTTTGTATAGTTTAAAA